>Ga0193963_1000018_pt1 | contig 80285 bp, 73 predicted proteins | sample FB_6_MG_FD_140359 | JGI IMG/M metagenome (GOLD analysis project Ga0193963, IMG submission 140359) | Microbial mat bacterial communities from the Broadkill River, Lewes, Delaware, United States - FB_6_MG | ecosystem: Environmental > Aquatic > Freshwater > River > Microbial mats | place: USA...
GCTCGGCTTTTAATGCGCCGGCTTGTTTAAGGGCCTCTAGTATTGCCATTAAATCACCCGGTGCTGCGCCGACTTCATTGACCGCCCGCACTAATTCATCAAGCGTAGGTCCAGGTGAAAAATTAAACATAGGATTGATTTGTTCTTCTGCGGTGACATCACTCTCAGGCAATACCACAGTCGTGCCATCGGCCAAGGGGTTAGGCTGGCTCACGGCTACATTTTCAGTAACGGTAACTGTTAAGCTACCGTGGGTTACCGCAACCGGGGCAATTCTGACATGCTTGCCTACAACGATTGTTCCTGTGCGCGAATTGATGACAACCCTAGCCGGCGCCTCGCCGGGTTTAACATTAATATTTTCAAGTAGCGAGATAAAATCAACCCGCTGTGCGGGGTTTTTCGGTGAGCTTACTTTTACCGACATAGCATCTATCGCCTGAGCAACATTGGGACCTAGCAAATCATTGATACTATCGGCAACACGTTTAGCCGTCGTAAAATCAGCGCGATGCAGATTAAAGACAATCGGTCGCCCAGAGGCAAAGTGATTTGGCACCGAGCGCTCTACTGTGGCGCCATTGGGAATGCGCCCCACACTAGGAATATTGACGGTTAGTTTTGAACCATCGAGCCCTTCCACACCTAAACCACCGACGACGAGATTACCCTGCGCCAGGGCATAAACATTACCATCGGCACCTTTTAACGGTGTCATTAATAGCGTACCACCGCGTAAGCTTTTTGCATTGCCAATCGAAGAAATTGTGACATCCATAGGTTGGCCAGGTTTAGCAAACGCCGGTAGTTCTGCATGCACAGCGACAGCGGCAACATTTTTTAGCTGCATGCGTGCACCCGGTGGAATAGCAATGCCAAACTGTTTTAGCATATTGATAAATGATTCTGTCGTAAAAGGTGTCTGATTAGTTTGATCACCACTGCCATCAAGCCCGACAACTAAGCCATACCCCACTAAAGGGTTACTGCGTACCCCGGCAATACTCGTGATATCTTTAATACGCTCAGCGCCTGTTTGCGTGCTCAGCAATAATGTAATCAATAGCAGACAATACTTGTACACACGCATACTCCTAAAAAGGCCAGTAGACACTATTAAAGAATCGACTCAACCAACCCATTTTTTGTGCATCCGCTAACTCACCGGTACCACTGTAGGTAATTCTTGCATTGGCAAGCTTTGTTGAGGAAACGGTATTTTGTAAGCTAATGTCCCCTGCTCTTACCATACCGCTGATGCGAATATATTCGTCGCCTCGGCTGAGTGTTAGCCATTTTTCACCGCGTACAACTAAGTTGCCATTAGGCATTATATCAGTGACGGTAACACTGATATTACCTTGTAAGCGGTTGCTTTGATCTGCATCCGCCTCACCGGTAAATTCGCGTTCTTGATCGACATCAGTTAATAAATTTAAGCCTTTAAAACCCGGTGTATTCCCTAAAATAGAACCATTGCTGGAATCGATTGTATTTTCTTTTTCAATACTGACACTGTTAGACTTTGACGCAACAGTGCGCTCATCCAGTAAAATAGTAATTATATCGCCAAGCTTATGACTGTTGCCGTTACCAAACAGCGCCAAACCATATTCCTCATGATATAAAGAGCCTTCTTGAAGTCGGGGTTTTGGTGTGGTTGGTGTTACCACTGGTGCATAGTGAGGATCGTTGGGTAATACCGTGGGTTGAATAGTACAGGCGCTGCTTAACACTATAGCTATCGCAATAAATAAGCGCTGTAATAATATTGTATAACACATAATAACGATTCCACACATATTCCCGTAGTAACACTTGGTATCTGCCACTAGAGATTTTGTGATATAAACTGCAACATTTGATCAGCCGTAGAAACTACTTTTGAATTCATTTCATAAGCGCGCTGGGTGGTAATCATATTGACCATTTCTTCAACGATATCGACATTTGAATTTTCTAACGCACCTTGCAATAATGTACCTAATCCATTTTCACCTGGAGTGCCTGTTTGTGGGTCGCCACTAGAGGCGGTCTCGACAAATAAATTACCACCCAGCGCCTGTAAACCAGCAGGGTTAATAAAGTCAACCAACTGTATATCACCTAATTGTTGCGTGGTGCCATCGAGTGTGCTGCGTGCAGTCACAATACCATCGCTACTGACAGTAACGCTGTTAACACCATCGGGAACGGTAATATTAGGCTGTAGTAATAAGCCGGTTGAATTAACAATTTGCCCTTCAGAATTTAGATGAAACTCCCCGTTGCGGGTGTAGGCTAAATCACCACTGGGCATCAGTATTTGAAAAAATCCACGGTTGTTAATCGCCATATCTAATGGCTGATCAGTGACCTGCACACTCCCACCGGTAAATTGCTTTTGCGTACCGACAATGCGTACGCCTGTACCTAGCTGCAAACCAGAGGGCAGTTGTGTATCTTGGGTTGATTGTGCGCCGGGCTGGCGCTGTATTTGGTATAGCAAATCCTCAAAATTGGCATGATCGCGTTTAAAGCCGACCGTTGAGGCATTAGCTAGATTATTCGATATGGTGGTCAGCTTCATATCCTGAGCAGCTAAACCCGTTTTACTAACATATAAGGCGGCGTGCATAAAACCCTCTCAATATTCTGTGGTGTCACTCATATAAATTCATGTACTGTGACAAGATTAACCATTAATTTGCAATAATCGCGCCGATGCTTCTGAATTTTGTTGTGTTGTTTGCATTAATTTAACTGACATTTCATATTGTCTGGCCAGTGTCAAAATGCGTGTCATCTCTTCAATAGGATTCACATTACTGCCTTCGAGAAAGCCAGTAACGACGGTTACTGTAGCATCGGGTTCTAATGGTTCATCGGCTTTTAATAAACCATCGCTGCGTTTTTCTAATTCGGATAATTCAGGGTTAACAAGTTTGACTCGATCCACCTCAGATAGGTTATTTGGAGAACCACCTTTGATCACAATGCTGATGGTACCATCGACGCCAATTTCCAGTTTTTGAAATTCTGGCAAAGATATCGGCCCACCATTGCCCATCACAGGCAAACCATTGCCGGTACGTAGTACACCGGCACTGTCAATTTTTAAACTGCCTGCACGAGTATACGCTTCACTACCATCAGGTGCTTGTACTGCAATAAAGCCATCGTTTTCTACTGCAATATCCATATCGCGCCCGGTATTAATCAGTGGGCCTGAACGAAAGTCAACCGCAGGATTTTCCGCTAGTGCATAAGCTCTAGTTGGGTGCCCATCGCCATAGAAAATGGGCATACTGCGGGCTTGTTCAAAGTCTGCTCGAAACCCTGCCGTATTTGCATTCGCCAGATTATTTGCTCTCGCTGTTTGCCCAAGCATATTGTGCTTAGCAGCGGTCATTGCAATATAAAGTGCTTTATCCATAGTGATTGCCTATTGCTGGTTTTTTGGCATTTGCCTAACTCATTATTAAAACAGCAAGAACAGTGCCAATGAATTATTGATAGTGTGTGAAGAAGAAAAGACAGGTGAAACAGCCATGAGCGGCAATGAGATAGTCATGAGTAATGAAGCAATAATTCATGAGCGCTATAACGAAAAACCGTAAGTTATAACCACAAGCAAACAAGCTCATGACAGGGTATTAGTGTGGTCGATACAATAGGGTTAATACACAGAGATAGAGATGTACTGTCACAAGGCAGTGTAAGAATTCAATGTGTTGCCATCGTCTGATAAGACGATGGCAATCATCGTTAGCGTAGGTTAATAATAGTTTGCGTCGTTTGATCAGCCGTTTCAATCGTTTTCGCGCTCGCTTGGAAGTTGCGCTGGGCAATAATTAAATTCACCAACTGCTCTGATAAATCAACATTAGAATCCTCAAGTGCGCCCGCTTGAATAAGACCCAGCGATGCCGTGCCCGGCGGGCCTATAATTGGCACACCCGATTCAAAACTTTGCGACCATGAGGTATCACCAACAGGTTGTAGACCTTGCAAGTTAGGAAAATCAGCCAAGGCTAACTGCCCTAATACTCTAGCCTCACCATTGGTAAAACGTGCGAAGATAACACCATCATCACTAAAGCTAACACCAGAGAGCCTACCGGTTGCAAAACCATTTTGATCAACACTACTGGCCTCAAAAGGGTTACCTACTTGAGTGGTTTCTGCCATGTCGATTTGAAAGTTAGAGCTTGTGGGTGGATCAGGCACCGGAATAGCCCCACCTTGTAATACATTTTGTGGCCCTAGCGCACCAATCTGCTGGCCATCATCGTCAACCGGTGTCCAGTTTGAAATTAAAATACTATCGGTGAGTAATGTATTTGCCGTACCATCAGGGTTAAAGTGTAAGTTAAAACTAGCGAGTGTTGCTTGTGTGTTTTGTGGTGGCGGTAATGTACTGTCTGGATCGCCTACATCCTGTCCGTCAATTTGCACATACATTACCCAGTGATTAGGTGATGTCGTTGGATCAGTTGGGTCATAGGGTTGTTTCACAAAATACTGCTCTAGGGAATGTGAATTACCTAAACTGTCATTAATCGGTAGTGATGTAGAGTGGTTATAGGTAGAGCGCTCACCGGGATTGAACGCATTGATAACCACAGGTTCAAAGGTCGTCGGACCAAAGGGGCTAAATAAACCAATGGCTGCCGGTACTGGATCACTAGCACTGTAATTTTCATCGAGCACCACATTAATGCCACCGCCGACAACAATCGCATTATTACTTGAATCAATCGCACTGGCAACTGTTAAGCCGCCGCCGTTTTCCACTTCTAGTATTTGCGCCGGAGCTGATTGATTACCGCGTACAGTAATAGTATCGGCATCATCAATACTGGCAATTGAAAAACGCAGATCTTCACCCACCGATGAAGATACCGTAAGATCACCTGTAATAGCGCTGACCTCAGCGGAGATGCCAGGCAGTGATGACGAGGTTAATGCATTAATCTCGGCAGCCAAGTCTGTTAATGTATTGCCGTTAAAATCAATGCCGTTTAAGGTAAATACCATATTGCCATTTAAATTGGTATAACCGGCATTTGAAATAGTTGCTGTGGTGAGCGCAGTTGCTGTTACCCCTGAGATCGCATTAAGCTCTGAGGCTGTCTGTGCAGCACTAGCACCAAGGCTGCTGTTATAGGTTAATACATCACCATCAGGGTTGGTAATATTTAACGCCTGTGCGGGATAACCATTACTGACCTCAGGCACACCCGTTGTCGATGTAACCGGGCCTGGATCCGCCAACCCTAATTGTGTAATATTCGCGCCACTGGTTCCGGTAATACGAATTTGAGATGATTCACCTGATTGCAGTGTTTGAAAGCTCAAACCATAATTGCCGCCGCCTAGGTCTTCAGCAACTGCCACAACATCGATTGCCGTTTGTGGCAGTGTCGGTGAAAATATTTGTGTATTAATAACACTGGCTAAAGTGCGCAGATCATTAAAAGAGCTGACACTAGCAGGCGCACCAGCGACTGAATTCACAATGACAGATACCGTGCCGTTATTACCTGATGAACCCGTCAATTCAATATCCATGGTGACAGGTGTTGTACTGAAGTCATTCGCTAAGGGCAATGTAAATGTGCCACCACTTAGTGCGGTTGTTGTAGCCGACTGCAAGCCTGCCTGGGTAACACCAATGGCATTACCTTCAGTGGAAAAACTAACACCGGCACGCTGTAGCACTTGCTCTTTAGAGTTCAGGTTGAGCCCAGACTCTACCAGTGTAGTACCACGAGGTGGTAAATTATCGGTTTCAATTTGCAAGTCACCTAATATGCCCCCTATAGCACCGGAGCTGTCGGCACCAAAACCCTGTAATCTTGCACCGATATTGTTAACGATAAAACCGTCGCGATCGAGCCCAAATGTACCCGAACGAGTATAGAGCTGGTCGCCATTTTGGCTAACGACAAAAAAGCCACCGCCGTTAACAGCTAAATCTAAGGCTTTCTCGGTAAAAGACACATTACCTTGGCCAAACTGCTGAGAAACATCCTGAATTCTAACGCCGCTGCCAATCGGGTTAAGCCCCGCCCCCAGCACTGAGGTGGTATAGACATCGCCAAATTCAGCGCGGGATTCTTTAAAACCAGTGGTCGACGCATTGGCAATATTATTACCTGTAATGCGAAGGTCTTCATTAGCGGCGCGAATGCCACTGAGTGCGGTATTAAAAGGCATAGTACCCTCCTGCTATAACCGACAGCTACTAAAAATATTAGTTAAATTGTTTAACATCGTTAATACTTACAGGCCCAATACCTGATAAGTTAAGTGTTAATTGTTTATCAGTGCCCACCGTTACACTATTAACATTGGCGGTTAATGCGGTATCGATCTGTTCAGCTTTACCATCAATAGAGGCTGTTACCTCAAAACGATAATCGCCGGGAGTAGCGGCGGCCTCTGCCTCCCAATCTAATAGCTCACCATTGACCTCTAATAAATTGCCATCCCAACGAAACACCACATCACCGGCAGCGTGTTGGCCTAATGGAATTTCCTGTTCAAGTTCACCACCTTCATTATAAATATTCAGTTTCATATCACTGGTAGTTGCAGGTAATGTAACAACACCGCCAACGAAGCTATTTTGACCAAGAGTTGCATTCTCTGTCGGGACGGTCACAAACCGCCCTACTAATGAGGATGCCTCTAATGCTTGGTTGGAAAGAAAACTAGCGGTGAAATTACCAAAGGTGTCATTGAGGTTACCCAGTTGTTCAACCGAACTAAATTGTGCTAGCTGCGCTATAAAATCGCCGTTTTCTTGTGGGCTTAGTGGGTCTTGGTTCTCAAGTTGGGTGATCATTAACTCTAAAAATGCTGTCTGCCCCAACCCATCATCGCCTTCTTCCTCAGCTCTCTGAGCCGCTTCTTTTTGCCGGCTTTCAAAGGTTAAACTGTTTAAAAAGTCATTGGTGGTTATGTCGGTCATGATCGTAGTCTCACTGGCTGTAGCAATAATCTTTTAGTGTTTACTGTCCGAGTGTTAGTACCCGTTGCATCATTTGTTTTGCCGAATTCATCACCTCTACGTTAACTTGAAAAGAGCGTGATGCTGAAATCATATTGGTCATCTCTTCCACTACATTCACATTGGGGTAGTACACATACCCCTCTTCATTGGCAAGTGGGTGGTTAGGTTCATAACGTGGCTGCAATGGCGCATCGCTTTCAACAATACCGAGTACACTAACACCAGCGGCAGCATCGTCGTGTTTATTATCGAGAGATAAATTATCCTTAATTGCCGCAAATACTGGGTGGCGAGCACGATAGGTTTCATCGATACTGGAGGCGGCAGCATCGGCATTAGCAAGATTACTCGCTGTAGTGTTTAATCGTAAACTTTGCGCATTCATGCCACTACCGGCAACAGAAAATACATGATTCAATGACATTATTTATTCTCCTCGAATGGCTGTTTGCAGACCTTTAAAGCGGCCATTTAATATCGTAAAACTTGCCTGAAATGCCATTGCATTTTCCATATATTGTGCATGCTCAACATGCTCTTCGACTGTATTGCCATCGATTGAAGGCTGCTGTGGAATACGATAAAGTTCATCACCAGTGCTCACCATAGAAGAACCTGCACGGTGCCCACCATGGGTGGTTGCCATATCCATACGCTGCTTATTCATTTGCACCTGCCCACGTAAGGCACCTTTAAAGTCAATATCTTGTGCTTTAAAATTAGGGGTATCTATATTGGCCAAGTTATTGGCTAATACGGCTGCTCTTGATGAGCGAACCTTCAGTGCACTTTCATGAATACCTAATGCGTTAGAAAAACTTAATGACATAACACGCCTCTTCTATTGCCACTATTGTTGGTGTCAATATATAGTTAGCAAAACCTATGCCATAGTTAACATATTTTTTAAGGTGATGATTTTATTAGCTTTTTATTAACTCTAGTTTATGAGTAATGTAATAACAGCAGTACACAGGAAGGCTTAGCCAACATAGCGGCAAACTATTGCCCTATTGCATGACCAATGATTGCCGGTGAATGATAGGAATAAATTTAAGAGACCTTTAGCTATCATTTGAAGATATTATCGATCGATGAAAAGCCATACATGCTCTATTAACACATAGGCTTTCTTAATAGGCTTATTATATAGAACAGGTAAGAAGGTAATACAGAAAGATTTTATAAAATAGCCAATACTGTCGCCACAATACGGCAAAAACTATTGGCTATTTCATGTGGTTATTGGTGAGGTTCCTATATTATAGCTAGCTTTTATTCATCGTCATCGTCATCTGGTGGCAATATACTTTCACCGGTCATATTGAGGATCAAATCATTAACGCGTTTGGCGAGAAGATCGGGGTTAAACTTAGAGAGAAAGTCATTTGCACCCACTTTTTTCACCATTGCCTGATTAAATACACCACTGAGAGAGGTATGTAGAATAATGTGTAGATCTTTTAGTTTTTCGTTATCTCTTACTGCGGTGGTAAAGGTGTAGCCATCCATTTCAGGCATTTCAATATCGGAAATAATTAAAACGAGCTCTTCTGTAGGTGTTTTACCTTCTTCAATAAGGCCCTCAAGATATTTCAATGCCTCGCGCCCATCTTTTTTCAAGGTCGTTTTAATGCCCATTTGCTCGACAACGCGTTGTATTTGCTTACGGGCAATACTGGAATCATCAATAATGAGAATATGACGCTGTATTACACGCTCAGAGATGCCGTCTTCAATAATGCCATCACTGACATCTTCATCAAGTGGCGATACTTCCGCCAGGATTTTCTCAACATCAATAATTTCTATTAAATGTTCTTCTAATTGAGTGACTGCCGTTAAATAGTTTTCTTTACCTGCACCTTTTGGCGGAGGCAAAATAGTTTCCCAGTTGGTATTAATAATCCGCTCGACTGACTGTACTAAAAACCCCTGAGTGGAACCATTATACTCAGTGATGATAACAAAACTTTCAGTGATATTTTTAACCGGCTTATTACCAATAGCTAAGTTCATATCCATGATGGCAATAGTGCCTCCACGAATATGAGCGACACCACGAACAACATCGTGGCGTTGTGGAATCTCATTTAACGGTGGGCACTGTAATACTTCTTTTACTTTAAATACATTAATCCCATACAGTTGTTTACCGTTTAAGCGAAACAGCAATAACTCAAGGCGGTTTTGGCCAACAAGTTGTGTGCGTTGGTTAACCGAGTCTAATACACCAGACATAAAAACCCTCACTATACGGGATTAAATACATTTATTGGAACCGGCACACTACTTGCTCAGACTTATATAACTCAGTAGTAACGCCATTTAAATCCTGTTTTTTTGCTACTAAATATTAATCTATGAGCATTAACAGGCACTAGTTAAAGCATAGGACAAGAATATGAAACTACGTAATTTTTTGATGATTTTTTCACTGTTTTTACCGTCTATGCCATTAATTGCTAATGATTTTATGGATTTGCGACAACTTAAAAATAAAGTCAATGAATTTTTACTAGCACAATATGATCGCCGTGGCGCCTCATCATACGATAGTGATGTCAAAATAGTTACGCGCCAGATTGACCCTCGTCTTAAACTGAGTCAATGTGCCAATGATTTGACATTCAAACAATTAGATAACAGTGCTAATCGTGCCAATGTGGCGGTCAAGGTTAGTTGTCAGGGGGAAAAACCTTGGTCGATTTTTGTCAATAATCGTGTAGAGCATCTCCAGGTCGTTGCTATACTAAGAGGAGCACTGGCAAGGGGCCATATTCTCACAAAAGACGATATCGATATGGTAAAGCACGATATTCTCCAATTGCGTAGAGGCTATATTACCCAAGTTGATTACGCGGTGGGAAAAGAACTAAAGCGTAGCCTGCGCCCCGGAGAAGTACTGCGCGACTATCAGTTAAAAAAGCCAAATATTGTTAAAAAAGGCGATGCGGTGATAGTTGAGGCGCACTACGGCAGCCTATCAGTGATTGCCCCAGGTATTGCCCTTGCCGATGGGCGTCAGGGGCAACAGATCAGGGTTGAGAATCGCCGATCAGCGAGAATAATTCGGGCAGAAATTGTCGCCCCCGGAAGAGTCAAAATTAATATGTAGATAATCCATTGAAATATAAAGACTTTTTAAAAATCACCTCAATTTAAAAAAAGTTAATATTTTCATTATTTTTTATCAATTAAGTATAAAGTTATAGGGATACTGGCCGATATAATCAGTAGAACCCTAAAAAGCGCCCTCTATGGTGGTTTACAAGCACATAGAGATCGTGTCAATTAACAATAGGCTAAGGTCATGGTTATTGATAATAATGGTATCACGGCAAACGGTGGTCACCACCCTGCATTGCATGATGCAACGGCAACAAAAGACAAAAGCCCTGCAGGCCCTACGGAAAGTGCCCCAACGGCAGCGCCTACTGACAATGTATTGTTAAGTAAAGAAGCCCAAACATTTGCGAATTTAGAATCTCGCATTAATGAAACCCCCGATGTCGATGAAGCGCGTGTTGCCGCTTTAAAAGAAGCGATTGACAATGGCCGCTTTCAAATCGATGCTGATCGCATTGCTGAAAAAATAATTAGCAGCTCTTAGTACCTCTCTCTTTTAATGAGTGGCCGCACTTTGTGAGGTCACTCATTATTCTCTTTATTTGTCAGTACCTGTCTCAACAATATCCTTGTGTGTTTAATAATATTACGTTGATCAATGCTGAACAGCTCAACATGGCATTAGTCTTGCAAAAATTTATTATAACGCAGGGAACATGGCTTATTGCGATCAGTGCAATCCCTACCATACTGATTTATAAGAGATTTATTCATGAGCACACACAGTTTTACTCACGTTAAGAAAATGATAGAGCAAGACCTTGCCATCAGTCGGCAATTGCTTTCCCTTTTAGAGCAAGAAAAGCTTACGACTCAAAAGCGCGATTTTGATCAGTTAAAAACAATCGTCGAAGAAAAAGTACATTTATTAGATAATTTAGAATCCCACGCAAAAACACGCAGCGATTGGCTAAGCTCACTCAATCAAGCTGCCACTGAAGAAAACTGGAGCCACTTCATTAACAATTTAGGTATTCCAGTGTTAAAAGAGCAATGGCAAGAGGTCACTGGAAATTTAAACCGTTGCCAGCAAGTCAACGAAATTAATGGTAAATTACTTGTGCGCAATCGCCAGATTTATTCCCAGCTGTTACAACTATTGCGCGGTAATATTGAACCGACATCACTATATACCGCCGGTGGTAACAAACACACAACAACAACTTCCAAAACAGTGATAAGGGCTTAGACAATGGCGACTCATAAACTTGCAACTACAACGAATACAGATGAAAACTTACTCACACACCCCGATGATATTTATCGAGTATTGCATAGTATTGTACGCAAACGCAGTGTGATCAGTTTGCGTTTTAAAGATAATCGGCGTAACCATTACAGCAGTATGATATTAGACGCGAATTTAGAAGAACAATACTTTATTATCGATGCAGTCAATAATGATACAATTAATCAACGTTTAAATAATAGCGACCACTTTGACATTATTGCATTTGAAGATTTACCGGTCATTATTAATCATAATATTGCAAAACCAGCTCATTCTCAGCTGTGGGAAAATGCCTTTATGATTGATTTTCCAGAGGCTATCGATTACCGGCAACGCCGGCAATGTTTCAGAGCACCCATTATCTATAATCGACAAGCTGAAATTTCTATCTACAATAACAATCGCCTAGAGAGCGTTAATGGGCACCCTAATAATTTATCCGCTTCAGGGCTTGGCGCCACACTTGAAGGTTATATTCAACCTGCGCTGAGTGAAAATGAGCTATTTGATGATTGTGCGATTACCGTACCAGGCGGGTTAGAACTGCGTTGTGCAATGAGTGCCAGACACCCGCGCTATGACAAAACCACAGGCCAAACCCATTGTGGCTTTGAATTTGTAGCCCTTGATAGTGTTCAGCAAAAAATGGTTGATCGATTTGTACTATCACTACAGCGCCAAGCACGTGTTCACCAACAGCGTGTTTAACTATTAATGCCATCATGTTCGAGGATCGGCTATCAGTACAGGTTGCGTTTTGATGAGGTAGCCTATAGCTGCCTACTATAATAAATTAACTATAACACTCACCCCAATCACGTAAAAAATCACAATGCTAGCACTTAATACACCACCCATTTCTGGGAAGTACTAAACGTCAGTTTTTTTTATAAGATCTAGCAGTACGTTTAGTAAACCCGGAAACTTGTTATTAATATCATCTAGTCGCACTGTGTTTAAATGCTCTTTGCCCTCGATAACGGTCTCAAGGACACCCGACTCCCTAAGAACCTTAAAATGGTGGGACATACTCGATTTCGGTCGGTTGGCATTAAGCTCGCCACAACTCATGGGTCGATGGTTCCCAATTAGTTGACGAACAATATCAATACGTATTGGGTCGGCAAAAGCATACATAATATCAGTAAGCTCTACTTGGGCCATAGAGGGGTGCTTTATTTGTCTCATAAGCCATTCTACCAAGCACATTGACAAAGTTCTATAGTTCGACAATAATCGAACTATAGAACTTAACTAAAAGAGATGTCTCGGATGAATATAGAAAATAAAGTAGCTTTAGTGGTTGGTGACCAAGGTGTTATCGGAAAAAACCTTGTAAAACATCTAGCTACATTACCAGACTGGGAGATCATAGGCTTATCAAGACGCGACTGTGACACACAAGCTAATGTAAGACATATATCAGTAGATTTACTTGATACCAATGATTGTTCGCAAAAATTACGTGGATTAACCCACATAACACATATTTTTTATGCTGCCTTCCAAGATAGACCCACATGGTCTGAACTGGTACCTCCTAATCTCGCCATGTTAGTCAATGTCGTTGAAGCTATAGAAAAAGTATCACCGAGGCTAGTTCATGTTAGCTTAATGCAGGGTTATAAGGTATATGGGGCACATCTTGGTCCATTTAAAACCCCGGCACGAGAGTCAGATCCAGACCATATGCCGCCTGAATTCAACATAGACCAGCAAAATTTCTTAGCGCAGAGACAAGAAGGTAAGTCTTGGTCCTGGTCTGCTATTCGCCCCTCAGTGGTGTGTGGTTTTTCAATAGGCAGCCCTATGAATCTAGCGATGGTCATCGCTATTTATGCATCAATAACGAAAGAACTTGGCCTGCCATTACGGTTTCCGGGAAAGCCCGGCGCCTATAATATATTACTAGAAATGACAGATGCATCACTTCTAGCCAAAGCTATTGTATGGGCTGCAACGAGTGACAACTGCAAAAACCAAGCATTTAATATTAACAATGGCGATCTATTTAGATGGGAAGAGCTATGGCCAAAAATCGCTACGTATTTTGAGCTAGACGTTGCACCACCTCTCCATATGGAACTAGATACGATGATGGCAGATAAAGAGCCGCTCTGGAATGAAATGACTCAGAAATATAACCTTAGCTACCCCTATGAGGATATTTCGTCATGGAAATTTGGCGATGCCGTTTTTGCTTGGGATTACGATTTTATTGCCGATGGTTCAAAAGCACGTCGTTTTGGCTTTCATGAATATGTAGAAACTGAATCAATGTTTTTTGAAATTTTTGATGGCTTTAGAGATCAAAATGTTATCCCTTAACGCGCTTTAGCCAAAGTATACATTCTACCTTACCTGTAGCGCTGCTATGAATGAAGGTCAATGTAAACACCATTGGCGGCCATATTTTTATATGGCTAATCGTATGAGGTAATCATGTGTATACTGATCTATTCATCACTATCATATAGCGTTATTGTTCAACTTTAGTTTCACGCGCAAATTGATTTAGTACTATGGAAAAATGAGGGGCTTGTAGTAGCGCTAAATCATCAACGTGATCAATGTCTGATAATAAAGGTAATTGCGCGGGCATTATATTGAGTTGCTCACAACGCTCAAGTGTTTGCATAAATACTTGCTCGCTCCCCCATTCAATATTACTCAACAAGCCCGGTTGTGGCTGTGATAACCCCAGCAATACATACCCCCCATCATTGGCAGGGCCGATCACCACAGGGGCACCCTGCTGTAGTTTAATGATAGCTTGGTTGAGATACTGCGCATCAATAAAAGGGCAATCACTACCAACAACTATAACGCCCTTAGCGCTATAGCGCGAAAAACTGAATTCAATCGCATGGTGCATACGATTACCGAGATCACCTTCACACTGTACATGGTGTGCTAACGCCGAAAACTCAGGTAATTGTTGCTGAAATAATGCCAGCTCACCGCCAACCCATAAATCGATAGGACATATTGCGGCATCGGTCCATTGCGTTAAACATTGACGTAGCAACGCGCAGTGTAATGCCAGTGATTGCTCTGTGGATAAACTGGGCTGCATACGGGTTTTTACCGTACCTAGCACCGGGCTTTTTGTCATTACCAGTAACCGGTAATCTATAAAATGGGGGCTATTCACAATGAGCACCTTACTATTGTTTAATCAATGTGGGATGAGGGGAATTCAGGATAATATTTTTTGACTAACTGCTCAGGTGAAACGCCGCGATAATAGTCCCAGCGTAAGCGCCACATCAGTGCGATCGTTGAGTAGATGCCCTGCTCTTCCCAGCGGCGGCTCGACGTAATGACAGGCTCAGAATAAATCACAGGCTTAGATACCTTACGCAGGGTTTTACACAGCGCTACATCTTCCATCAAGGGTATAACATCAAAACCCCCTACACGCTGAAAGAGTACACTAGACACCCATAGCCCTTGATCACCCGTACCAATATGCGTGGCGCGCGAACGCCAATTCATCATTTGCGCCACAACGGCTAACGGCCATTGTTGGCCACTGAGTTTTACGGAAAAAAAACCCCACTGCGCGGCAGTACCATTGAAAAGACTCATCAAGTCACACGCGGGGAGTTGTGTATCGATATGCAAAAATAATAGATATCGACCACGAGCAATAGCAGCGCCGGCGTTCATCTGTCGGGCGCGCCCAGCGGGACTTGTGATGGCATGGTCAGCGTATTGTTGGGCGATAGCCAGGGTATTATCATCGCTATTGCCATCAACGACGATCAACTGCACTGAATCATTATTGGCATATACCGATAACCACTGGCGCAGCGCCATTAATGCATCAGCAATAATAAGCGCCTCATTGCGTACCGGAATAATAATGCTCAGTAGCATCGCGCTAACCTAGAGCGCCGCCACAGCTACTGCCCTGGCCTGCGGTACAGCCATAACAGTGCTCACCAATAGCAATGGGGGTATTGCATAGATCGGCATCGAGTAAGTCCCGTAGGCGCCAGCGCTGCCTGTCAGTTGCAATTTGTGAACGCGATTGATGACTCAGTGGCATAGCCAGCATTTGGTTAAAATCACAATCGTAGACATAACCCTGCCAATCAATACTCAATAATGTTTTACACATTACTGAGGCTAGGTTGTCATCTGAAAAGTTAGCTTTTAATAAATCCATATACTCATTATAGATTTTTTTTGATAACAACATACTGCCAAAGCGGCTGATAGGCATATTAGTAATCGTCAACAATCGATTAAAAACTATCCCGTGATCCGCCTGTAATATGCGTTTGTACTCTGCCTCTAATGTAACTTGGTTAGGCGGTAAGAAGGCCCCATTAGGGTTGTAGGCTAAATCAATGACCAGTTCCGGCTCAATGCCATAACCTAACTTATTGAGGCATTGTAAGGCTTCAATTGAACGCTCAAAAACACCTTTACCACGCTGTTCGGCAACATTTTGTTCGGTATAGCACGGTAATGATGCACTGATAACGACCTGGTGCTCGGCTAAAAATTCACCGAGATCTTCGTAGCCAGGTTCCAGTAAAATCGTTAAATTACAGCGATCAATCACCGCAACCCCCAGCGCTCTGGCAGCGACCACCAAATCGCGAAAGTGAGGGTTCATCTCTGGCGCGCCACCGGTGAGATCGAGTGTGCGAATATTATGGGCTTTAATATAGCTAAGCACATCTTCGATAGTGTCTTTATCCATCAATTCTGTGCGTCTGGGACCTGCATTTACATGGCAGTGCGTACAGCTTAAATTGCACAAATACCCAAGGTTAACCTGTAAGGTATCTACCTGTTGGCGACTAATCGCAGGGAAAGTCGTCTCCAGTAATAACGGTTTTGTATCCAGCATAAAAACTCCACAATGATGGAAATAGTATCAACACATTAGCGTTTAGCCGCAAAAGCCCATACAATAGCACTCTACCGCCCGTAGCTCAGCTGGATAGAGCGTCCCCCTCCTAAGGGGAAGGCCAGTGGTTCGAATCCACTCGGGCGGGCCACGTCTATCTCACAGCAGTCGCCCATCAAAGAGATAACGCTAAACCATTGATTTAACTAAAATTAAAGAACCAAAAAGACATAATACTTGATATTACTCTTTTGGCAAGGTCACGGCTTAGCCCAATCAGGCACAAGCCATAGTAGCCAGCGCGCTATATATCCACGCACGACAAATAACAATGCCTCTGACAATACTTTTGTGACTTCATTCCCTAATGATCACTCTTTAGATGCAATTAAAAATAGCACTGCCGACAACTACAAACACACGGCCATATCGATCAGTCGGTACGATAGCCATTGGTTCAACACCAACACATCAGAGTGAACTTAGTCCTAAGGTGCACCTCTAATGGCTTTAAGGACAGTTAAGTTAACTCTCGCAATGAAACCTAAAGTAGCGCTTTTGTCGGCAATATTATTTATCACTTTATTGGTGTTGCTCTTTAGTAATCACTTATCGCTACCGGTGATTCAGACACAAATCGCTGGGGTATTGGATTATATCGAGCACAATCGTATCCGTGGCATACTTATTTTTATGGTGCTCTATTTTATAGTCTGCGCTTTACCAATGCCTTTTGTCAGTATTCCCACTATATTGGCAGGCTATCTGTTTGGCAATGTGCAAGGTCTGCTTATTGTATCGTTTATGAGTGCCCTGGGGAGCACTTTTTTATTTTTAATGACACGTTATTTATTTCGCCAATGGGTGCAACAACGCTTCACTAAACAATTGGCAATATTGAGTCAAAAAAGTGGTACAACAAGTTTTATAACGGCGATCAGCCTGCGCTTAATTCCCGGCATGCCGTTTTCAATTCCCGCTATCATCTTAAGTATCAGTAAAATAGGCGTGCTGCCTTTTTATGTATCAACACAGTTAGGACTATTAACTACGCTGTTTATTTATGTTAATGCTGGCAGAAGCCTTTCTACTATTCACAGTATCAATGATTTATTCAACTTGCCGCTGATTGCCTCCATGCTGTTATTGGCAGTAGTGCCTTTACTACTGGGATTTATCTCAAGAAAAAAAGAGCTTACTTCATAAAAAGCCATTCATAGTATACTTACGGCTCAAAAATCGTTACTCATTCAACGCGTATAACCCTATCTGTAGGCCACACACTTGTCGCCGAAAAAAACTTTAAAAATAAAGACGCCCCTAGATTTTATATCGGCAGTTGTCGCCATTAACCTTATCAATAGATAGGTTAAATGTGAGTAACGACACATTAATTACTCTATGTGGCACCTCAAGACTTCTACGGCTATAGATTATTGGCCGCACGATTGACAACGCGTTATATTAACGTTTATATCAATATCACAATCAGCATAGGCTATGATTATAATCGCACTAGCTAGCGGCCATACCCGACAAAAGAGAATTGACTCAAAGACTTTCAAACGCTTACTGAGCACTGGTTACTTTTCTACTATGGACAAATAAAGAGGCTACAGCCATACCTTTATGATTAAAAAATTATGGAAAAACAGTTTATTTTTATGTCTTGCTATTCTTATTGCGTATATTTCAGCAAAGATTTTTTATTTTGGTGGGGAGTTTGTCTTTTTAGCGATGATATTTATAACACTTACCTCACTATTACTACACGTTAAAAAACTAAAAACTGAGCATAAAAAGTAACTCATCCATGACATAGACCCAGCCAGTGGTAGCTAATCACTGGCCATTACTTTATTAATATAGCGTAACAGCCAGTAAAGCCCTCCTTGATCGCCGCTACGTGTCATTCACTATCTTTATGTATTCAGGGTCTGCTTTAACATTAGGAAATATTTCATCCAGTGGTTTTGAATAACCTTCATCGACAATAATATGTGCGTGAAAGCGGTTAAGTTTTCGAGGTTCTTTAACACCACATGAATGTGCAATCACCCCCACCTCGTACTGCATTTTTTTTGCATAGTTTGCAACACGCTCTGCTTTATTTTGAGGATCAAGCCCTTTCTGCAATTCTTTATCGTGCGTAGTAATACCCGTAGGGCAGGTATTTTTATTGCACTGCAATGCTTGAATGCAACCTAGAGCAAACATAAAGCCCCTTGCAGAAACGACAAAATCAGCACCAACACTTAACGCCCAAGCAACACCTGCTGGCGTAATCATTTTACCTGAGGCAATGACTTTGATGCGTTTGCGCAAATTATAGTGATTTAATTTATCAACCACGAGTGGCAAACTCTTGCGAATAGGCAGGCCTACAAAATCCATCAAGCTTTGTGGGGCAGCGCCTGTACCACCATCACCGCTATCGATAGTAATAAAGTCAGGCGCACTATCTACACCGCGACGATGTATTTCGGCAAATAGGCTTTCTAGCCAGCCGTAAGCACCAATCACTGCTTTAAATCCTACCGGTTTACCGGTCAACTCACGAATGTGTTGAATACAATCCAATAATTCTCCAATATTTTGAATATCCTGGTGACCATTAGGACTCATAGAATCTGTGCCTTCGGGAATACCTCGAATGTGGGCAATTTCAGCGCTCACTTTCGCACCCGGTAGCATGCCACCCTTACCGGGTTTAGCACCCTGGCTCATTTTAATCTCGATCATTCGCACCTGCTCATGTGCGGCAACGGCTTTTAGTTTTTCATCAGATAGCCCGCCCTCGGGGGTGCGCACACCGTATTTGGCAGTACCAATTTGAAAGACAAGATCACAACCGCTTTCAAGGTGAAAAGGTGATAGCCCACCTTCACCAGTATTCATCCAAATGCCGGCCTTTTTGGCACCCATAGATAACGCTCTAATCGCCGGTTTAGAAAGCGCGCCATAACTCATCCCTGATATATTAAAAATAGAACTGGTACTATAGGGAATTCTTGCTACACCTTCGCCAATGGTAACCGTGCTCGTTGGTACAGAGTCGTGCTCTAACGTGGGGAATGGGCAATTGAGAAAAATAATATCGCCAGGCTGATTAAGGCTTCGAGTTGAACCGAAAGCCGTCGTCGTATCAACATTTTTAGCGGCACGATAGGTCCAGGAGCGCTCTGCACGATTAAAGGGTAGCTCTTCGCGATCCATGGCAAAAAAATACTGGCGAAAAAATTCACCTAGGTGCTCAAATAAGTAACGAAACCGACCAATCACTGGATAATTGCGCCGAATCGCTTGTTTCGTTTGTGTGATATCGGCAATATATAAATAGATAATGGCTATAATGGCAATGCCGACAACAAAAATGAATAAATACGCAAGTGATTCTATAATGAGAAAAGCATATTCATTAAAGGTATCCATAGGATGGCTCCAAAGCTAGTATAGATAAAATCGAAATATTGGCTAACGAATGATAAGTATTATAATTATGTATTTAATAAGAGCGTTATCAGTACCTCAATAGAACATTGTGCTCGTGTAGAGTTCCCGAGGAATTTAGGTGGGTGAACTATTTACGTTAAACCAATAGGCCGCTGTAAATTATAAATGAGATGCCTCGAAAGAGCTATTCATCGATACCCATTATTCGTTCACCATACAGAGCAGGCACAATGGTATAACAACCACTACGCTGCCCAGTACACCATAAATACACCTACACTTACCCTCTAGTGCACTAGCATACCGAGCTATTTACATACACGCCTATCATTTTTACAGACCTATTAGCCCTTATCTTAACCAAACGGACCATGTCACTTATGATTTAACGGGTATTTCTACACAAAATCCGTTATACTGGCGCCCTACAGCATTCCTTATTACCCGCTTTACGTCGATATACATTATCGGTAAGCACTTCATAGCTACAGGCAATTCATGACAACCATTGATTCTTTTGCGGAGCTCAAGCTTCCCGAACCCCTATTAAAATCCCTGAGTGAGTTAGGTTACGAAAAACCATCACCTATTCAGGCCGCCAGTATCCCAATATTGCTAGAGGGCAGAGATCTGGTCGGACAAGCCCAAACAGGAACCGGGAAAACAGCCGCTTTTGCGCTACCAATGCTCTCAAAAATCGATGCTAATAACTCATCACCACAGCTATTGATTCTCACTCCGACTCGCGAACTGGCGATTCAAGTGGCAGAGGCTTGCCAAAGCTATAGCCGCTACATGAATAAATGTAACGTTTTACCGATTTACGGTGGACAGTCTTACTCCAACCAGTTGCGCCAGCTAAAGCGCGGCACGCAAATCATTGTTGGTACCCCCGGTCGTGTCATGGATCATATTCGTCGCGGCACACTGGTACTGGATAAGTTAAGTGCACTCGTGCTCGATGAAGCCGATGAGATGCTGCGTATGGGCTTTATCGATGATGTAGAGTGGATTTTAGAGCACACACCATCTAATCGCCAGATTGCCTTATTCTCTGCGACTATGCCAAAAGTTATTCGCCAGGTCGCTGAGAAGTATCTCAATAAACCCGCTGAAGTCAAAATCGCCAATAAGACTGCAACCGCAAGCACTATTCGCCAACGCTATTGGCAGGTAAGCGGGCTGCACAAACTCGATGCACTCACGCGTATTTTAGAAGTTGAAGATTTTGATGGTGTTATTATCTTCGTACGCACCAAACTCTCAACTGTTGATCTCGCCGATAAATTAAAAGCGCGCGGACACCGTTGTGAGGCCCTTAATGGCGACATACCTCAGCGCCAACGCGAACAGATCGTCGATAAACTCAAAAGCAGTAAACTCGATATTTTAGTCGCAACCGATGTCGTCGCCAGAGGGCTGGATGTCGAGCGCATCAGCCATGTCGTCAACTATGATATCCCATTGGATCCTGAATCCTATGTACACCGTATCGGTCGTACAGGCCGTGCTGGTCGCACAGGTGATGCAATACTGTTTGTAGCACCGCGTGAGCGCCGTCTATTGAAAACCATTGAAAGGACCACTAAAAGTCCGATTGAAATGATGGATGTACCCAGCGCTAATGATGTCAATGAACAACGTGCGCTGACTTTTAAACAGCGCATTACCGATACGCTCGCCGATAAAGAGCTACTGCCTTATCAAACATTAATTAGCGATTATATTCGCGAGCACGACCAAGATGCCCTAGCGGTTGCCGCTGCACTTGCCTGTATTGCACAAGGCAATACACCACTGTTTTTATCAGAAAAAGACTTTAAACATTCTGAGCCTAAAAAAGTTCGTCGTAAAGACAATGCCCGCGATGACAACCGTGATCAGAATGAGGGTAAATCGAAGAAAAAACCTCGGCGCCCGAAAGACGATGAAGAGGTCGAGTTTGACAGTTATCGCATTGAAGTAGGTCATAATGACGGTGTCAAGCCGGGTAATATCGTCGGCGCTATCGCCAATGAAGCCGATCTGGACAGTCGCTATATTGGCCACATTAAGATTCACGATAACTACAGCACGGTCGATCTTCCTAGAGGCATGCCCAAGCCCACGTTAAGACGTCTACAAAAAGCCTATATTTGCGGCAAAAAAATTGATATGTCGTTGAAATAATAATCTCGGTCGCAGCGAGTTGGTATGAATTTAGTACTGCTGTTTGCTGAGGATTTTATTAGCCCTAGTGAGGTCTGCCTCACTGGGCGTAGGCGTGATCACATGCTGGCTGTTCACAACATACAGCCACAGCAATCCCTTTGTGTTGGCCTAGCCAATGCAACTGCACAGACGCCATTAACAACACCACTAACAACACCACTAACAACACCACTAACAACGCCACTAACAATAGGTACAGGCCTTGTCACGGCGATCACGCAAAACACCATTGTATTGCACATTGAACTGACACACCGACCACCAGCTCCCCTGCCCATCAACCTGATCATGGCGCTTCCTCGTCCTAAAATGTTTAAGCGTGTGCTACAAACCATAACGGCAATGGGTGTTAAGCGGGTGTGTTTAATTAATAGTTATCGCGTTGAAAAAAGCTACTGGCAAAGCCCCGTACTTAGCGCGACAACCATGAAAGAACACTGTATTTTAGGTTTAGAACAAGCTAAAGATACTCTGCTACCTACCATTACGCTACACCCTCGTTTTAAACCTTTTGTCGAGGATGAGCTGCCTGCAATAGCCCACAACACACAGGCATTAGTCGCACACCCCGGCGCAGCAACAGCCTGCCCCAGACACCTAAGCGGCGCTGTCACGCTTGCCGTAGGCCCTGAGGGCGGCTTTATTGATTACGAAGTCGATAAGCTACGTGATACAGGCTTTCAACCTGTTCATTTGGGAGAGAGGATTTTACGGGTAGAAACCGCTATACCTGCGCTACTGGCACGCCTTTTTTAATACAGCGATGGTCATCTGTATCCCTGGCACCGGGTCACTGCGCTAGGGCTCTATTATCGTTCTAATCAATTAATCTTGCGATAAATTAACCGCATTAATAATGCTCACCCCAGATGCATGTTGGGCGGTATCTGAGGTATTATCCGCTATCGAATCCACCCAAGGCATGACTGCCCCTGCCTCACTAAAATCTGATACATGTTGCTCACAGCGATCAACATGAAGGTTAATAAAATCAAATAGATTGCGATCGGCTAGCTGCGACGGCGAAACTCGTGTCAGCGCACCAAAAATCGTATCGGTACGTCCAGGGTGCTGCTGCTCCCACTGCTGCAACATTTGTTTGACGGTTTGCCGCTGTAGGTTCTCTTGAGAGCCACACAAATTACACGGGATAATAGGAAACTGCTTATACTCAGCAAAAGTAACCAAATCGGCTTCTCGGCAATAAGCCAGTGGACGAATCAAGACATTGCGGCCATCATCAGAGCGCAATTTAGGCGGCATCGCTTTTAGGCGCCCACCGTGAAATAAGTTTAAAAATAATGTTTCAACAATATCATCTTTATGGTGCCCCAGTGCTATTTTAGTCGCCCCGATATCTTCGGCAAAACCATACAGGGTACCCCGGCGCAAACGCGAGCACAGACCACAGGTCGTGCTCCCCTCAGGAACAAGCTCTTTAACAATGCTGTAGGTATCACGCTCAATAATATGGTAGGGCACCCCCATAGCCGATAAATAACCCGGTAACACATCCTCAGGGAAACCCGGTTGCTTTTGATCCATATTGACTGCGACCAGTTCAAAGTCGATAGGTGCTGTTTTTTGCAGCCCCAAAAGGATCTCCAGCATTGCATAAGAGTCTTTACCTCCAGATAGGCAAACCATCACCTTATCGCCCGCTTCAATCATATTAAAATCGGCAATGGCAGTCCCCACTTGCCGGCGCAATCGTTTTTGGAGTCTATTAAACTCCCGCGAACGCGTACCAACAGAAACGGATGATTGCTGTGGATGATCCATACTACACTCCAAAAAAGACTCAGCAACTGGCTAATTAATATACCAGTTTATACTAGGGCCGCTATTGTAAGAGCTTTTGGCAAGAACACCAACTACTGTGCGGCAAACTTTACCCCCAGAGCTCACTGCCCTGCCGCTAAAGCGGTAAGTGCTGTCCGTCGCTATTGTCATAATATCTCGCCAGCCCTTAAAAACCAGCCCTATAAATATTTATCAATATATGGCATAGGCTTTGCTCTACTGATAATAAAGAGGTGGTCAACGTGTAGCGTAGCACTGCCTTAATCATTTAATTGGAGAGAGGTTTTATGGGTATTATCAATCATGTCATTCGTCACTTTGCTCGCCACCACCCATCCACAGGAGCGAAACACAGCGCGCCAATGGCAAGCCAGTTAGAACAGTTTTCAACTCTGATTGCACTACAAGAAGGCCGCCAACTCATCGAAGCCCGTATTCCTCACTACAGCTATAGTTTACAAACCATGATTGTCGGCATTGATTTTTTCTCGCAACAGCTCTCTCTCGATGAATTCTCACCTCAATTAGCAGACCCCAAAACACTCGTTGGGCAAACGATTACTCTGCGCCATCAAAGGGGCCATGAAATGTTATCTATTGAAGCGACTATTGTCTCCTGGGAAGAAAAAGAGCACCTCTACTTACTTAGCCTGCCTGAAAAAATAGAGTATCGCCCGCGTAGACGCAGCCCCAGACTGACAATGGCCGACCACGGTTTATTACAAGCAAAGCTATACCCCAGCTATGGTGCCCCCTGGTATGCCACCGTTAAAAATATCAGTGAGAACGGTATGCGCATTACAGTAACAGGTGATTTGCGCTCTTCACTGCATCACGATAGTGTCTTGCCTCGTGCGCAAATACTGATTAACGAGGGGCTTACTGTCGAATGCCGTTGCCGCATAAAAGCCTTTAGTTACAGTAGCCGGCCTTTTCGCCATACTGAAATCAGCGTCGTATTTGAGGGGCTGGCTAAGGATGGATTATTGAACTTACAGCACTTTATCCACCAGCTGAGCCTGAGTATGGATGCCGCTTAAGCAGCGGCAATAAGGCATCAAAAGCTACCCACAGCGCTTTATCCTAGTATACAATACCCCTTCGTTAAACAGGGGCATTAACCGTGTGCTCCGTTCATTCATATAGCGCTGCCTTGTTGTGGTAGCACTTAGCACTAAGATGCCCTTCATGAACCTGATCACTCCTGTTTATGGTTTAACTTCCTGGATCACCCTTGCGATAAGCATAGTCATTATTACTATCGCGGTGTATCGCGCACCGATTAAACAACTAGCGGCAAAGTCGATTCGTCAGCATCTCTGGCTGGGCTCTATTGTAGGGTTTGGTCTATTCTGGGCACTACTTGGGGTTAACGTTCAAGACAGTTATCGGCTACATCCCGTACTCATCGCCAGCGCTACCTTTATTTTTGGCCTTGAGCTGACACTTATTCTCGGGGCCCTTGCACTGTGTATTACCCATGTATTGGCGGGTATCAGTGTTTACAATATAGGTATTAACTATATCGTTAGTATCGTTACGCCCGCGGTTGTCATCAACGTAATAATTTGGTTTATCAGTCGTTTACAGATTAAAAATCTCTTTATCTACACATTAGGTGGTGGCTTTATTGGCGGTATGCTCTCTATGCTCAGCATGGGCATTGTTAGCCTAATCGTCTTTAAACTCTCATCAGCATCACTGTTTGCCACTGGACAAGAGCATGGGTATCTATTCTTACTACTAATGTTTCCAGAAGGGTTTTGCAATGGGGCCATTATCAGTACTGTAACAGTACTTGCACCGGATTGGGTAAAAACCTATGACGATGAGTTTTATTTAAGCAGGGAATAAATACCACTACGTAGGCTACACCGACAAAGTGCTATTACCTCCCTAGGTGTTCGTTCACCAAATTGGCGAGCACACCGTGAAAATCCTCTTCGTAGTCTTCAATCTCTTTGCCAAACAGCGATAAATATTTACCTGCCTGATCATAAGTGAGCACTTTATTGCCCATTTGATAATGCATTTCAGGCAGCAACTTATCTTTTCTCGGCACTAGTTTCCAATTGACAAATTCAGGGTCCATCGCCTCAAGCCGGGGTTGTGCAAACACACAAAAGCCATCCACTAAACTTGCCCCTGTAGGGCCCAGACAACCAGGCTCTACCCGGCAAAGAATCGTTAATTTTTGTGCGTGCGACAAAGGTGTTTTAGCATTCATAGATAGTGGCTCTCAATAACGCAATAAAGAGCCCCTTCACTACGACAGCTTATTTGGCGTAGCGCTGCTATAAATGGCCTCTATTGCTCACTTATTCATAAAACTGGCACAAAAAAAACACTTTTGCGCACAATACGTCATTATGACCTACTAGAATTCAGTATAGACACCTTGTTCCTATTTACTCTTTATTCACAACACAATATCGCATTATTTTTTCAGCATACCGATTGGTGGCCCAGTTAGGGGTAATACCTATAGCTAGATTGCGCAAAAAGCAACTCATAGGACTATTGAGATTCCCTACTTTACCAAGCATTCGAGACTGTTGTGTAATACGTGTAGTTCTCGGTGCCCGCAAGGTTTGATAGCGCAAAAAACCTTTTTCTATGCTAGTTGATATGCATAAGCTCTCAACCAAAACCCAAGCACTTTCTATAGCCATACCAGCCCCCTGCCCCAAGTTAGGCGTAGTTGGATGAATAGCATCGCCAATGAGAACAACACTGTCTTTATACCAGATACCCTCAGGCGCCCTGTCGTATAGGTCATTTCTTAAAATCGTACCGCTGTGCTGTGTATCAAGAATGCGTGGGACAGGCAATTGCCACTGGGCAAAAATCGCCATTAGTGTGGATTTACTATTATGGGCCTCAATATTACTATAGTGGTCTTTTCTTAAGGTGGCATACCAATACATCGTATCACCGCCGATATTAACAAAACCAAAACGCTTGCCTCGCCCCCATATCTCTAAAAATTGATGTTTATTGTACGATGAGCCGGTTAGGGTTGTTACGCCTCGATAACAGATTTGATTAGCATCTCTTGTGGGGTTTAGCGAACCGATAGCTTGGCGCACTTGCGATGAGACACCATCGCATCCTATGAGTATGTCATATTCAACCGTATCGCCATCACTAAACATACAGCGTTTATGTTCAATATCAACATTATTACAACGCTTATTAAAAACAATGACACCCGGGTTTAATGCATTTACCAAAATAGTGTGTAGCGCTTGACGATGTATGGCAATAGAACAACTATTGCATTGCACACTCACAGACTGCAAATCATGACAAGATAAGATACGACCACCCGGAGAAGCCATCGAGAACTGTTTAATAATACGGCCTTGCTGTTTTATCTGCTCGGTGAGACCCAATGCATCGAAGACTCTCATAGCATTCACTGAAAGGACAATACCTGCCCCAGGTGATGTGAAATGTGTATCAGCTTCATAAATAGTACACGAAATACCGGCTTGCTGTAGCGCTAGTGCACACACTAAACCGCCAATACCAGCTCCCACTATAACAACGTTTGAGTTGCCATCAAGCACATCGCCTGTGTTCTTCATAAAAAAACCTCTGCTAAAATACGGGTTCGATACAATAGATATAACTTACCCAAAGGCCCGATAAATTTGACCACTAGCCACAGTTACTTATAGTTAATCAACATACGCATTAAATAGCAGTAAAAAATTATGGTAGTATAGTCGCTTAAATAGGCGAATTTGCTATATGCACCTGTAGCCGTTTAGTATTAAACCATTAACATCATTGGTATATGTCAAATTTACATAAAACAATTATCGGTATTATTTATCGCAGGTATTATATTAAAATATACGGTGTAATTTATACTACACGGACGAGAATATTATGTTAACCATTTCCAGCAATGTCACGTTAAATGCCGACGAGATAGATATTCAAGCTATTCGCGCACAAGGCGCAGGCGGCCAAAATGTCAATAAGGTATCCACAGCTATTCATTTACGCTTTGACATTAACGCCTCTTCACTGCCGCCCTTCTACAAAGAACAGCTGTTAAAAATCAATGATCAACGCATTACCAAAGAAGGCATTATTATTATCAAAGCACAGCAACATCGCAGCCAAGAAAAAAACCGCGAAGATGCTCTACAACGATTACAAGCACTCATCAAGCAAGCAACCATAGTGCGCAAAAAGCGTAGGCCAACACGCCCCTCTCTCAACTCACAAAAAAAGCGAGTAGATAGCAAGGTCAAAAAGGGAAGAACAAAGAATTTACGCAAAAAAATAGATTATTAATATTCTCGGCATACGACCAACAACAATAGCTCATAACACCAACCCTACCTGCAATGCAAGTCATGAGCACTCTATTTTTCAACGCTGCGATAGCTCAAACAAACAGAGGCCCCACCAAAGGCAACCGATTCACCAATAATTATTTCAGCTTCTAACCATTCGGCAATACGCTGAACAATCGCAAGCCCCATACCATGGCCATTATAAGTAGCGAGTTTATTTTTACCTCGCCAAAAAGGTTTGATGACATGATCGCGTTCATCAGGGGGTATCCCCGGACCATCATCTTCAACCATAATACATACCCGTTCGGCACGTGTGGTCAGTGTCACACCTACCTTACTATGTGCATAGCGCACTGCATTATTGATAATATTATTTAGCTGCATCGTTAAATAACGTTTGTCTGCACAAATAAATAGAGGTGTGTGCTGTGTTAAAGGTGAATACTGTATTTTTATATGGCTAAAATCATCGAACTCGGATTGGTATTTTTCCATTAACGTTTCAACGAATAGAGCAAAATCAATATTGGTTCGGTCTAGCTGAATATTGGATTCATCTAAACGTGCATACTGCAACAATGTTTCAACCAGCGATTCCATTTCAAATAGGTCTTTACTGATTCGCTCGGTGTATTTATCACGCGATGCAGGCTTATCAGTTTCAGCCAATGTATCAAGACCAAAACGCAGGCGAGCCAGGGGTGTTTTGAGATCATGAGAGACCGCCCGGCTAAGCAACTTATTATCGCTCACTAATGTTTGAATTCTCTCAGCCATGCGATTGAACTCTCGCTCAATGTCGGCAATATAAGAGATACGCCCGCCGACAACACGTGCGGACAAGTCCCCTTGACCAAGGGTACGCGCGGCATTACGCAGTAATATTAATCGCCTTATTAAGGGGTAAAGCCACAATAAAACAACCATAATAACCCCAATATAAAAAATTAATGTTAAAAATAAACTAAGGGTTAATGGCGGGGTTTCATTCGTGTCATTGGGCAAAAGCAAACTCATTACTTGTTGTGATTCCCTCAAATAAAAATGCAAAGAAAGTGCACCTTCGGACTCTAAAATTAAGGGTTCACCTTGGCTAAAATTGACATCGAGAGATTGCGGAATTGGAAAATTAGCCCGAGCTTGCAGTGTAATAGTAAGCTCACTGTGCATTTGCCACTGTTGCAAAAAGGCATCTTTTTCGCGAAGGTTATCAAGTGTTGCTGCAAGGTCGCGACCAAGCTGTTGATACGCACTTAATTCATCACCTGCATGATTGGTATTCCAATCAACATTGTCATAAATAGCATTGACCAACCAACCTAAACCGACAACACCAGCAACAACAACAATAATTAAAGAGGCGGTTAATTGTTTCATCACCTAATTACGACCAAGCATCACTGGCAAATAGATAACCTTTCCCCCAGACCGTTTTGATTTTATAAGGTCTATCAGGGTCGTCGTTCAGTTTTTTACGCAATCGAGAAATGCGAATATCAATCGATCGGTCAAAGCCATCATAGTCGATACCGCGAAGGCGACTGACTAATTCAGTGCGACTAATCACCTTACCCGCTTGTGAGGCAAGCAACCACAGCACATCAAATTCATTGGCGGATATAGCGACATTATTGCCCTCCAGTGAAACACTTTTAGACCCCATATCGATGCGCAAATTGCCAAAAACGCGAGTGCGCAGTGTTTCTGAATCAGTACCTCTACGCAGTAGTGCTTTAATTCTCGCCAGTAGCACTCGTGGCTTAATCGGTTTGGATAAATAATCATCCGCACCCAGCTCTAACCCCAAGACCTCGTCGGCCTCTTCGGTACATGCTGTCATCATTAAAATAGGGCTAGGGTAAAAATTGCGAATATCTCGACAAACATCAAAGCCATTCTTTTCAGGTAACATAATATCCAGCAAGACAATATCAGGCATATCCGCTTCAATAAGCTCAACGGCAATATCACCTCGGTTAGCGACACTGACTTGAAAACCATGATCACTTAAATAATCACTGATCCAAGCCGACAACGATGCATCATCTTCGACAACAAGGACATGCTCTGGTGTATTTCCCATAATCATTCTCAATAGTTAAACCATTTGTGAGCAGTTTATAAAAGAGACTATTGAGGCTAGAACAAACGCCAGCCACTAGCACTTTTTCGCCCTTTTTTATACACCCAAGCAATCTTGACCTGTGCCTGAGCCAGTACGTTCTCTTCACCCTTACGGCGAATTTGATAGGCGAGACTACGATCAGATTCAAACTCATAAGCAACGGTGGTGATTTTTTTTCCCGACCAACACAGTAAAGGCTCAGATACCGCCTGCTGGTACAGACAATACTCACCGATTGCCGGGGTCAGCCACTGAAAACGCAACGTCTGATAACAGATTTGCCCTTGGTGTAAAGCGATACAGCGATTGGGTTTTACATCTAGAGCAATCAATTCACCCTCAGCGCTTGCTGAGCTAGATACCAGCGTAAAAATACCCAGCAGACCAATGAATGCTGTATTGCGGTGTTTAATTTTATTGAACAATTCCATCACAATATGCCAGTCATCCTTGCTAAAACACATAGCTGATAGACGTGATAACCGTCGTTGTGTTATTACTATCAGCCAGCGGGCTGCGCGATACCTCACTGGTTAAATCCGTGTAGCGAATAAATGAGCGATACACCCAGTGTTCACTCAATGGGTAAGTTGCACCAATCTCTGCGGAAAACGAAATAGTTGAGCCAAGTGAATACGCTGGAAAACGCTGTGTTGCCTCGTCATCGCTAATGCCATACCAGTAGTTATTAGTCTCTGCTGAGGTATATTGCGCACTGATAATACTGTGCAAATTCCAGTTTTTAATCTGCCAGCTACGCCCTAAGCGAGCCGTACTAATAACACCATTGCCATCATGAATATCAGTGACTAGCCGATATTGAAATACGTAGTCGCCAAAATAACCCGTAGCACGCAACCCCACACCGTTATAAAAAGTATCTTGGTCAACAAGTTTTTGGTTGCGCCTCGCCTCGCTTAGGCGGCTCAGGTTATTATCGTCTTCATCGTCTGTAAACAACCCAAACATACTGGATGCTAACAAATCAAAAGACCAGCGCTCATTATCCCAAAGGCGGTAACCTATACTGACACCATCAGAGGTTGTCTGGAATGCTTCAATAAAAAAGCCTCGGTAGCGATAGGAGCCACCAGCGGCAACATCAACGACTAGACCCTCATCATTATCATCAACATCAGGGCCTTTTAGATAGCTCAGCGACACCCCCAACTCTAGGTATCCACCCTCGCTGTCTTGCGTGCTGCCACCATTGCGAACATCACTGGCAATATCGCCGGCAATCACCTGTGTTGCACACAACAATAGTGCAACACAGACTAGACAGGCTCGTTTCATTCCGTGTTCTCCCAAGAGCTTTTACTGCTCTCTATAAAATAACAGGATTTATTAAGACGTATCTGCCTGCTAAAAACTGTAACAAGTTGTATCTATTTTGTTGTATGAACTATAAATAATAGCAGGTTTGACCATACTACCTGCCGGTTTATTCGCCGCTCATACTATCGAGTATAAATAGGTAATTATAGTCTAACCCCCCACAATATCGTCTACAACCTTACCATCCAGCATGATAGAGCGAGACCCACCGTCGAGCGCAAGGTATAATAGCCGCTCACTATCACCATGAGCACGGCACAATGGATTTACATTTTGATCGCGAACATATTTGGCACCCCTACTCATCGATGAGTAACCCTACCCCAATTTTTGGAGTGACAAGGGCTGAAGGGGTCAGACTGTACTTAGATGATGGCCGCGAACTCATTGATGGAATGTCTTCATGGTGGTCGGCATTACATGGCTACAACCACCCTGTGCTTAATCAGGCAATTATTGACCAAACCAACACCATGGCACATGTGATGTTTGGTGGTTTGACTCACGAGCCAGCCATCGAGCTATGTAAAAAGCTGGTGACATTAACGCCTAAACCATTACAAAAAGTATTTCTAACTGACTCGGGCTCTATTGCTGTTGAAGTCGCAATGAAAATGGCACTACAGTATTGGCACTCGCAAGGTATGCCGCAAAAACAGCAACTCTTATCTCTACGTAAAGGCTATCACGGTGATACTTTTGCCGCGATGTCAGTTTGCGACCCTGTTACAGGGATGCACCATTTATTTAACAATGTGCTCATGCAACAACGCTTTAGTGAATCACCTCGCTGTGGTTACGATACCCCCTGGGAAGATCATTACATTGAGGACTTTGAAAAACAGATTACAACACACCACCAACAACTTGCCGCCGTTATTTTAGAGCCGATTGTACAAGGCACCGGCGGCATGCACTTTTACTCGCCGGTGTTTTTACAACAGGTGCGCGCGCTGTGCGATCAGTATAATGTGTTGTTAATCGCTGACGAAATTGCCACAGGGTTTGGGCGTACGGGCACATTATTTGGCTGTAACCATAGCGATATTAGCCCTGATATTATGTGCTTGGGTAAGTCGATCACCGGTGGCTATATGACACTCGCCGCAACGCTGTGTACTGACCATATCGCTCAAACTATTAGCGAAGGTGAGGCCGGGGTTTTTATGCACGGCCCTACGTTTATGGCCAACCCACTTGCCTGTGCCGTAGCCAATGCCAATATTGAGTTACTGCTCAAGTCGCCCTGGCAGCAAAGAGTGGCACAGATTAGCGAGCAATTGAGTCGCACACTTGCACCGTGCCAACAACTTGAAGCAGTCAACGATGTTCGAGTATTGGGTGCTATAGGTGTTGTTGAGCTACACAACCCTGTTGATATGCATACGCTGCAACCACGCCTAGTAGATCTAGGCGTATGGATACGTCCCTTTGGTACACTGATCTATACCATGCCACCGTTTATCATTGCACCTGAAGAACTACAGCAACTCACTGATGCCATGTACCAAGCTATCAGTGAGCTATAACTATAACCAGAGACCACAATTGCTCTAGGTTAGCGCACCAATGCCCACCGCACTACGCAGTTGTTTTAACAGTGGCTGCGAATAACTGCGGGCTTTTTCAGCGCCTTGTTGTAACACCGCTTCAATATGGGCGGGGTTTTCCATCAACTCGTTATAGCGCTCACGGGCATCGCCGAGTTCGTTATTAACCAGTTCAAACAATTGCTTTTTCGCCTCACCCCAAGCAATACCGTCGAGAAACGCTTGGCGCATCTCATCTGTTTGAGCCGGTGTTGCAAAGGCTTGCCACACTTGAAATACTGTAGAATCATTGGGATCTTTAGGTTCACCCGGCTCTAGCAGGTTAGTTTTTATTTTATTAATATGCTTTTTCAACTGCTTTTCGGGCAAAAATAATGGGATGGTATTGTTATAGCTTTTACTCATTTTGCGCCCATCTAACCCCTGTAAAACAGCGGCATTTTCACCAACCACGGCCTCAGGTAAGGTAAAGTGCTGCCCGTAGTGATGATTAAAACGCGAGGCAATATCGCGAGCCATCTCAACATGTTGAATCTGATCTTTACCAACAGGTACTTTATTGGCATTAAACATTAAAATATCCGCCGCCATCAATACAGGGTAGCTGTACAACCCCATAGTCACTCCATAATCAGGGTCTTCACCGGCTTCTTGATTAGCTTGTACTGCTGCTTTGTAGGCATGGGCGCGGTTCATTAACCCTTTAGCCGCCTGGCAGGTCAGCAACCAACAAAGTTCAGGGATTTCAGGCACATCAGATTGGCGATAGAATATAGCATTATCGGTGTTTAGCCCTAGCGCTAGCCACGTGGCGGCAATTTCTTTACAAGAGCGATGGATTTTTTCAGGTTCATTGCATTTAATTAACGCATGAAAATCAGCCAAAAAATAAAACGACAGATTATCGTCTTGCTGGCTCGCCTCGATAGCGGGTCGAATGGCACCGACATAATTCCCCAGATGTGGCGTACCAGTGGTAGTAATGCCTGTTAAAACTCGCTGCTTAGATTCCTGCATAAAACGCCTATCGATTAGTTAATTCACACAGCAGATACGCCAAAGGCGCTCGCTAAGGGGACGCTATAATAGCGTGATTAATAAGATAGATAAATGCTTATAGGAGCTAGAGCAAGGCAAGAAGGCAGGTGAAGGCAATCAATAACAACAAGGCAAACCGCGATGAAATAAGCCGTCACAGGTCAGTGGGTATCAATCAGATCATAATGGCTAACGCCAAAAGTGCAATGGCTTTTGGCATTCACTGTCAACGGGTCACAATTATGCCCGTTTGCGTTCTGACTCCACCGCCACCGCTGATGCATAGTGGCTCTCAGGATTGGTCAATATAGCCGCGTTATAGCCCACTTGGCACAATAAGTGAGCAGCCACCTCAGCTCGACGGCCCGCATCGGCTGTGACTAAATAAAGACAATCACTGTCAAAAGCAGGCAGACGGCTGCGCAGCTGGTGTAATGGCAAATTAACACTATCATCAATGTGATCGCCTCGGTGCTCAGCAGGTAGGCGTACATCGAGTATCTGCGCCGGGTTTCCTCCTAAACAGTAAGACTGCACTTCTTCAAATGACAAATATTGCAAAATAGGTTCTTGTAATAGTTCCACAAAATCCTCTTTGCAAAGGCGCATTAACCAACCATGTTCAATGGCCGTTACCGTCGCATTGCGCGTCGTATCACCCACTAAAGCTTCCTCACCAAAGAATTGCCCCGGCGAGAGAATAATATCAAGACTATTGCTCAATGCGGTAATACGCACACTGCCTTCTCTAACGACATAAAAGTATTCACCTTTTTCGCCCTGGCGAATAATAGCCTCATCAGCGTGCATCTCCTCTGGCTGAAAACGGCTAAATAACTGCTGTAGATGAGCCGGGGGCACATGGTTGAGTAATGGCGACTCTACCAACCCCGACATCCAATCGCTATTAGAATCAACACTAAACCCATCGGTAATGCAGCCCTGATCAGCCGATACTTTACTGCTACCAAAACCTTTGTTGTGAGCTTGGCTATCCCAAACCATAACAAGATCCAGATAATCGCGACTGACCATAAGGATCTCAGCATCACTGTGAGCAACCGCTGAATCATTGCAGGGGGTACTCTGGGCACGATAAAAGTCTTCGTGATCTTCGCTATAGATTGAACGCGACGAAAAGTGTGCATCGATCAGGCTGACTTCACCCGAGAGCAAGTAGTAGTAGTAAGCCGGTACTTTGCCGCGTTGAAACACTAACGAGCCTTTGGTGAAGTGGCGAATTTCGGCATGTTCGACCACTTGATGCTGTAGCTCTTCGTTCAATTCGCTATAAGGGCGAAATTGCAATAATTGATCCAGGGTAGGTTTGGTGATATCAGTCACGAGCAGCGCCTCTTTTGCCGTTTTTTGTCACTAGTTGACAATCATTATAGGCAGCCAAAAGAGAGCGCTGTGTGAACTGGTCGTGATTTGAAGGTGTTGAAAAGCCAGTTTGAGAGCTGTTCAACACTATTTAAAAAAACCCTAAAATTAACGTGATCAAGTTCGAATTTAGCGGGTAATAAGCATCAGAGTATTAATGATTTTTTTGCATATAACGCCGCTTTAAACGTCAGTTAAACGCCTACCGCCATTACAGCGCAGGCGCCTTATAAAACCGAGCCAGCACATCGGACAACAAATAGGCATCATTAGCGCCAGCCAACTCTCTGATCGAGTGCATCGCAAAGGTTGGCAGCCCAATATCGAGTGTACGCACACCAATTTCTGTAGCCGAAATAGGACCAATCGTACTACCGCACCCCAAATCACTACGAGTGACAAATGCCTGTACGGGTACTCCAGCCTGTGTGCATAAATGGCGAAAGATACTGCTGGTTTCACTGTTGGTCGCATAGCGCTGATTGGCATTAATCTTAATCACCGGGCCACCATTGAGCACCGGGCCATGGTTGCTATCGTGCTTGTCACTGTAGTTAGGATGTATGCCATGGGCATTGTCAGCAGAGATTAACAACGAGCGCGACAATACCCTCAGACGCGTTTCTGTGTCAGGTATTAGCCGCTGTAAACAATGCTCCAACATTGGCCCTTGAGCACCACAGGCAGAGGCGCTGCCGACCTCTTCATGATCATTACATACCAGTAATGCGGTTTGCTCTCCATCACTCTTTAGCAGTGACTGTAGGCCCACATAGCAGCTCAGCAGATTATCAAGACGGGCCGAGGCAATAAACTCATCGTGCAGGCCAACCAGTGCAGGAGGCTGTGTGTCATAAAAGCTCAACTCATAATCCAACACCTCAGCGATAGTGCCTGCATCGCTTAACGCCTGCGCGCTCGGGCCTAACAACTCGACATCACCTTGAATAATTGCTGTGTGCAACAGCTCGCGAAAATCCGTTTTGTCTTTTGTATTAGCCTGCATGATTATCGGTGGCATGTGCTGCTGCGGGTTAATCGTATGCTTGGTATTGGCCTCGCGATTAAGATGGATAGCAAGGCTTGGCACAGTGGCAATCGGCTTATTGAAATTGATTAATACCGATGCCATCTGCCCATCTACATCGAGATAGTTAACACGCCCTGCGAGTGATAAATCGCGATCAAACCACGGGCCTAGTAGCATGCCCCCATAGATTTCAACACCTAACTGGAAGTATTGTTGGCGAGAAAGCTCAGGCGTTGGTTTTACTTTTAAACAGGGGCTATCGGTATGTGCACCGACTAGACGTAGACCAGTCTCTAAAAGCGGCTGTTTGCCATAAACAAAAGCAATAATAGATGAGTCATTACGGGTAACAAAATAGCGGCCACCTGGCGTTAGTGCCCAACTATCGCTTTCTTGTAATGCTTGAAAGCCTGCCTGTTGAAGTTGCTCTGCCATACTGACAACAGCATGAAACGGTGTCGGCGAAGCGTGTAGAAATGCGAGTAGTCCTTGATTAAAAGCGCTCGTTTGAGACACTGTGTGCTTATCAGCATGATTCACCATAGAGACAACTCCAATTACATTAAATACCAAACGAGCAAGAAGGCACCCAGCCACAATCGATAAATGACAAAAGGCAGCATCCCTATACGGTTAATAAAGTGCAAGAAGTAGTGAATACAAATAAACGCACTAATGCCTGCGATAATAGCGCCCAATGCGAGATCAAACCAAGCAACTGTAGGCTCTTGCAATAACTGCCACGTTTTATAACCGCCACTTAATAAAATCAGTGGTATAGAGAGTAAAAATGAAAATCGAGCCGCTGACTGACGATGCAGACCACACAATAATGCAGCAGTAATGGTAATACCTGAGCGCGAAGTTCCCGGTATTAAGGCTAATGCCTGAGCAAACCCAATGATTAAAACCATCCCCAATGTCATTTGGGCTAAGTTTTCAATTGACTGAATCGAGGGGCGATCCGCCCAACCCAAAATTAACCCAAACCCAATGGTAGTCACCGCAATGACATAGGTGGTACGCATATACTCTTCAATAAAACCACCAAAAGCCAGACCTGCAAGTCCCGCAGGGATGGTGGCAATAATGACATACCACGCAAGTCGGCTATCGTCGGTATGCACTTTATGAAAGCTGCTGTTGATCCAGGCGGTCAATAAATTCACTATATCTTTATGAAAATAAGCAACAACCGCTGCTAGAGTACCAACATGTACCGCGACATCAAAGGCCAATCCTTGATCAGGCCAGCCAAGTAAACCTTGCGGTAAAATTAAGTGCGCAGAGCTTGAAATAGGCAAAAATTCCGTGATACCTTGAATTAAGGCCAACACGAAAATGTGAAAAATCTCCATAAAATCCTGTTTCCTAAACCATCATTATCGATAATCACCCATGTGTGTGTGCGACACCATCACCCACACCACAAGCCTGTTATTATAAAAAGAATATTACTGCCGAATACGAGCCCGCTTTTTCCAGCTGACTTCATCCCGAATGTATACCGGTTGAGCCTCTAATGCACTGATACTGCCGGTCACTATAGATGATGTCTTTGATGCACAGGTGTTTGCCGCAATCAATGCGACATCGCAAGCCTCGGGGTAAAACTCGACTGTACATGTTGCTGGTTGTAAACGCTGAAGGCGATCATGATACCAGCCGGAACCCATAGCGAATAGTGAAACTTTATCGACACTGTTGACTTTAACAGTATCCGGCGCCGACACCTGCTCATCATCGATCGGCTCAAGTCTGTCAACGACTGACTGAGTAGTACCAGAGGTGACATTATACGTACGCCAATAGACCTCATCCATCCGGGCATCTATTGCAGGAATGAGAATAGCAGGCTCATTTATGGTTGTTTTTCGCAAAAAACCTACGGCCATGGCATCTAGTGTTGATACAGGAATTAAGGGAATATCGGCGGCATAAGCCAGCCCTTGCGCAATGCTCAGTGAAATTCGCAACCCGGTAAAAGAACCCGGCCCACGACTATAGGCAATACCATCAAGCTCCTGCAAACGAATATTAGCGTTTGCCAATAGCTGATCTACCATAGGTAATAGCCGCTGTGTATGCTCTCGTGGTGAAAGAACGTAATCTTGAACAATAGTGTTATTAGATGTTAGTAGCGCAACAGAGCATGCCTCGGTAGATGAATCGATGGCGAGTAGTTTTGTCATGAAAGAAAATGCCTATTATTGACGAAGCTGTATGAGGTTCAGACCAGAGAACCTCATTCACAAGTACCACTGTAGAGTGTAACCCATGGTATTCTAAACTAAAAACAATAGCCCTATAACCTTAATAACCCATAAGTATAATACTATAGGCCATCAGTATTTCTCGATAAAAATTGCGACTGCACTCACCCGTTACGCTTAGCGCTTTATTGACAAGTTATAGCGCTAATCACATAGCGCCGTGATTAGAAGCCCAAACATAGATGTGCCAAGGCGAGCACCAATGGTAAATATCGAGTAAATAATCATCGGCCGCACAATAATCAGTAGCACTAGCCATAGTACTAATAAAAGAGTTCAGCGAAACAAAGAGAAGATAAGTAAACCGAGAGGAGTTGAACGATGTACAAAGATTTTTTGCGGCGCAACAAAAATGGGCCTTAAAGACCCATTGTTATACAGCATGGTCTATAAAGTGCTACCGTAGCGCTTCAAAGAGTTGATTGCGTATCGTATCAACATCACCCACACCAGCAATACGGCGATAAGAGGGGGCAGAGGCAACACCGCTGTTGGCGATATTTTTGTAAAAATCAACCAGTGGCTCGGTTTGATCATGATAAACGGCTAAACGCTTGCGCACTGTTTCTTCCTGATCGTCTTCACGCTGTATAAGAGGCTCACCTGTTACATCATCAAGACCGTCTTGCTTTGGCGCATTATGCGTAACGTGGTAGATTCGACCCGAGTCAAGATGAACTCGGCGTCCACTAAGGCGAGAAACAATTTCTTCATCCTCGACATAGATTTCAATAATATAATCGATATCGACACCCGCATCGATCAATGCCTGTGCCTGAGGGATTGTGCGAGGGAAACCATCGAACAAAAAGCCCTTTTTGCAGTCGTCTTGTAAAATACGTTCTTTGACAAGCGCAATAATAATATCATCAGAGACTAAACCGCCTGATGCCATAATATCTTTTACTTGCAGTCCAAGCTCAGTCCCCTGACTAACGGCAGCGCGCAGCATGTCGCCTGTTGAAATTTGGGGAATGCCAAATTCATCCATAAGATGTTTTGCTTGTGTGCCCTTTCCGGCACCCGGTGCACCTAATAGAATTACTCGCACATGGAGCTCCTTCAGAATAGTAATGTCAAATATTGCCCTACTCTAGAGTAAATCTGTGGTAGGTACCAGTTATCGCCAAGTCTTCTAACAACCCTTTTATTAGCGGATTTGAGGCCAAACCAAAGTGAAGCAGGAGTTGGTCAGACAAGATAGGCGCTGAGCCACGTACCATACACGTAGAAACGATGAATCACAAGCAGGCTATAGTCTAATATTAGCTCCTCATTATTGCTTAGATTGTTGCCACAATTCGTCTAGTTCTTCGGTTGATTGTTGTGGCCATTGGCCATCAATCTGCTGCTCGACAAACTGGAAACGCTGCTTAAATTTACTGTTCGTACGGCGTAACGCCGCCTCGGGGTCAACGTTTAGATGGCGGGCAAGATTAATCACCGTAAAAAGAAGGTCGCCCAATTCGTCTTCTATAGCGGATGCATCTCCGCTTTGTTGAGCCTCTTTTAGCTCTTGGGTTTCCTCGTTAAGTTTGGCATAAACCCCATCGATTGCAGGCCAGTCAAAACCGACATTAGAGGCTCGCTTTTGTAACTTCACCGCACGATTAACCGCCGGTAACGTGATGGGTATGTCATCGAGAACGCTGCGGTGCCCCTTACCTTCACGCTCTTTTTGCTTAGTTTTCTCCCAAGCCGCTTTGATGGCCTCTTCAGACATAGAGTCTGTGCTGTTGTTCACCGGCGTGGCATCTGGCTTACGACGGCTTTCTAAAGTACCGTCAGGAAAGACGTGGGGGTGGCGACGAATAAGCTTAGTCACTAATGTATCGACAATATCAGCAAAGTCAAAATGACCATCTTCATCACCTAAGCGCGCATAGAAAACAACTTGAAAAAGCAAATCACCAAGCTCTTCTCGTAAATCATGCATGCTGGCACGTTCGATCGCATCAACGACTTCGTAGGCCTCCTCAATCGTCGATGGTGCGATACTCCCATAGTGCTGTTTTAAATCCCATGGGCAGCCATAAACCGGCTCGCGTAAACGTGCCATTAACGTTAACAAATCATCAACTGTATACGTCATTCATTATTACTCGTTTGTTCAGCAAGCCAAATTCTATTACCGGTATGGATTACACTACTTTTCGATGCGCAGTCACAATATTTGGCAATTGATTAAGGTGCGCTAAAATTTGGCTCAGTTCACTAAAGTTTTTAATATCGACTGAAATCATCATTTCTACCGTATTTTGGCCTTTGTTCGATAAGGTTTGCATTGCACTGACATTAATACGCTTGTTATCTAGCAAGGTCGCAATATCTTTTAGCAAACCACCGCGATCATAGGCCTCCATAATAATATCGACAGAATAAACTTCTTTCGGCGCCTCACCCCAAGCAACTTTTATAATACGCTCGGGCTCATCAGACTGTAGCTGCAATATATTACTGCAATCTTGGCGATGAATAGAAACACCCCGGCTCAATGTAATATAACCAGTAATGGCATCACCCGGCAGTGGACTGCAACAACGTGCAATCGTTGTCAGCAAATTACCCACCCCTTCAATATACACATCATTCCCTGCCGATGAGGGTGCTTTGCCGGTTAATGAGATGGTGGATTCTGTTGGCGAGTGCTCTGACAACATTTTTTGTGCAGCGCGCAAGACCTGACCAACAGTAAGTTCACTAGCGCCTACTGCTGCATACAAATCATCGAGACTCTTATATTTCAACAACGCGACTAATTCAGCAAAATTAGGCTGGCTAAAGGCTAAGCGTTTAAACTCTTTATCTAATAGCGCCTTGCCGTCTGTAATATTTTGGTCGCGCGCTTGTTCACTGAACCATTGGCGCACTTTGGCACGCGCACGTGATGTATTAACATAGCCTAGCCCTTCGACCAGCCAATCTCGACTAGGAATATCTTGCTTACCGGTTAATACTTCCACCTGCTCAGAGGTCTGCAATGTGTAGTTCAACGGTACAATACGACCATTGACCTTGGCACCACGGCACCGGTGGCCTATTTCGGTGTGCACTCGATAAGCAAAATCTAACGGAGTTGAACCCTGCGGAAGATCCATTATGTGGCCATCTGGTGTAAACACATAGATTCGGTCTTGTTCAACACCGACATTCAAGTCATCCACTAAAGGGTTCACACCCAGCTCTTCATGCCATTCAAGCACCTGCCTCAGCCATGATATCTTTTGCTCATAACTGTCTGTCGTTTGTTTTGTGTCAGTCCCCTTATAGCGCCAGTGCGCGCACACTCCAAACTCGGCTTCTTCATGCATCGTTTCAGAGCGAATTTGAACTTCTAATATTTTATTATCAGGCCCAAATACCGCAGTATGTAGCGAGCGGTAACCATTTTCTTTAGGCGCTGCAATATAGTCATCGAACTCGTGTGGAATGTTTCGCCACAGTGTATGAATGATACCCAGGACTTCGTAGCAGTCTTTTGTGGTCGGCACTAATATACGTACAGCACGAATATCGTACACCTCAGAAAAACCGATGCCTTTTCTTTGCATCTTTCGCCAAATACTAAAAATGTGTTTAGCACGACCACTAATATCAGCGTGAATATTATTTTTTGTAATTTGTGTTGTTATCGTATCAATCACTTTATCAATATAAGACTGACGATCGAGACGCTTCTCATCGAGCAACTTAGCAATGTGCTTATATTCATTCGGTTTAAGATAGCGAAAGCTTAAATCTTCAAGTTCCCACTTAATATGGCCAATACCGAGACGATGAGCAAGAGGCGCATAAATATCAGCCACTTCTTTAGCGACGCTTAAACGCTTTGGGCTATCAGCATCTTTTACTGCTCGAATAGCGCAGGTTCGCTCGGCCAATTTAATCAGTGCTACACGCACATCATCGACAATAGCAACCAACATTTTACGTACATTATTTGTCTGCTCAGCGGATTGCTTGCCAAAAACTTCGTGTTCAGAATCATTGCGCAGGCTGCTAATAGCCGCCATACGCAACACGCCGTCGATCAATTTGGCGACAGTCTCACCAAAGGATTCTCGTACGATAGTAATTGAGAGCTTTTGTTCACGCACACTGCGATACAAAATAGCGGCAAGCAGCGGGTCGAGATCAAGGTGCAAATCAGCCAGAATATCGGTCATTTCAAGGCCGGTTAAAAAACTGCTAACCCGGCCGAACCACAAGTTGTCACTCGCGCTGACTTGTTGCTCTGCACTATTGGCCATATCGGCTGCTTGAATGAGTAGCGGCAGGCTTTTATCATCCAGACCCGCAGTATCAATAATACGCTGAGACCATTGCGTAATATCGATATATCCACCCTCAGTAACGGGGTAATCTTCTCTAACTTTAACCATAATCTATCAGTGTGCTAATGCTGTTTGAACGTTCATTTACCAATAACAAAGATTGGTCGTTATTATTATTGTTGTTATGATTTGCGTGTAAACAATCCCATTACTTCTGTGTGGGCTGTTTGCGGGAACATATCCATTATCCCCAATGAAGCTAATTGATAATGATGTTGCTGTAAACACTGTGCATCTCGTGCAAAAGTCGCAGGATCACAGGACACATAGACAATCCGCTCAGGCTTAAGTTTCATTATTTGTTGGCAAATAATGAACGCCCCCGCTCTAGGTGGATCAAGCAACATACCGTCTATTTTGCCCAACGCAGCAACAGCGGGATTATCCACACTTAAATCACCGGCAATAAAGTCAATATTATCGATCCGATTAGCCGCTGCATTAGCTTTTGCACGCTCCACCATCTCAGTATCTCCCTCTATAGCCGTGACGCGAGCAGCACGACTAGCCAATGGCAGAGTGAAATTGCCGACACCGCAAAAAAAGTCAACCATATGCTCATGGGGCTGTGGTGACATCAATGCTACAGCCTGAGCAACCATTTGTGGATTCACCTCAGCATTAGACTGTATAAAGTCCTGCGGATGAAACTGCAACGTCAACCCAAAATCATCTAGCGTGTAGCCTAGACGAGGGTCGACCACTTCACCGTCAGCATCCTCTAGCGCAGCCGCTTTGCTTGCCTGAAACCAAACAGCGCAAGTTGTGCCTAGTTGCTGCTGTAATATTGCACGCTCACCCAAAGGGATAGGTCTGGTATGGCGCACCAAAACACCGGTAGTTGCACATGCCCCAATAAGCTCTATATGTGTCACCGCACCTTTCTGGTCACGGGTAACCCATTGTTTTAATGCGGACAATACCCCCTCCAGCGATGGCAACATAATTGGACATTGGTCGATAGCGACCAATTGGCGACTATGGTGTTTGCGAAAGCCAACAACAGGTTGTGCGCCACGGTGGTTAACCGATAAACGCACTCGCTGACGATACTGGTATGGCGAGCCTGTCAATGGTGGCAAAAGCGCTAAAGGCCGCACGTTTAAACGCGCGAGCTGTTGTTGTAACGCACGTATTTTGTAGTCTATTTGCGTCGCGTGATCCATATACTGCAAACGACAACCACCGCACTGCGCAAAGTGCGTACAGGGCGGATGTACTCGCTGTTTACTAGTGGATATCCATTGGGCCACACTTGCATGACTGTATCGCTGGTGCGATTGCTCTATTTTTGCAACGACGACCTCACCGGGTAACGCGCCATCAACAAAGACCGTTTTACCATTATGACGTGCAATACCCCTGCCATCATGACTTAGATCTGTGATATCAACAGTGACGGGGGCAAACGACGTCGCTTTTTTTGCCTTAGGCTTATAAAATTTAGCCACTACACATATACTTGCTTATACATTAAACAAGCCTGATGATAGGTAGCGATCGCCTCGATCGCAAATAATGACAACAATCGTGGCATTTTCTACCCGCCTGCTCAATTGTAGTGCACCAGCAACTGCACCACCGGACGAGACACCACAAAAAATACCTTCTTCTTGGGCCAGTGCGCGCATGGTACGCTCAGCTTCATCCTGGCCCATATTAATGGTTTCATCTACTCTTGCGGCATCGAAAATAGACGGCATATAAGCTTCAGGCCACCGACGGATACCCGGAATGCTCGCACCTTCTTGAGGCTGCAAACCTACAATTTGAATCGCTGGATTTTGCTCTTTTAAATAGGCCGATGTACCCATGATGGTACCCGTAGTCCCCATGGAGCTGACAAAGTGCGTAATACTACCTTGTGTATCACGCCATATTTCGGGTCCTGTCCCTTCATAATGGGCACGCGGGTTATCAGGATTTGCAAATTGGTTAAGTACTTTACCCCTGCCTTCCTGCTCCATTTTCAGAGCCAGATCCCTAGCGCCTTCCATACCCGAAACCTGACTGACTAAAATCAACTCGGCGCCATAAGCGGCCATCGCTGCCTTGCGCTCAGAGGTCATATTGTCGGGCATAATCAATATCATTTTATAACCCTTTATTGCCGCAGCCATGGCCAATGCAATACCTGTGTTACCACTGGTAGCTTCAATCAGGCAGTCGCCTTTTTGAATATCGCCGCGCGCTTGTGCTTGGGTAATCATCGATAATGCTGGACGATCTTTAACCGACCCTGCTGGGTTATTACCTTCTAATTTTGCTAGGATAGTATTACTTGTTTCACCAGGAAGCCGTTGTAGCTGTACAAGTGGGGTATTGCCAATAAAGGCCTCTATCGTAGGATACGCCATAAACTAACCTATTGTGAGAAGGGAAGACAGGCTTCACCTTGGGGTACTATGAGATATACAGACTAACCAATGTTAGCACGCTCATTGCCCATAAAGAGCGATTCTATAACTGCGTGCTATTCAACAATTGGCACTTGCTAAGCTTGCGCAAAGATCACGGTTATTTTACCCTTGATTGCAAAGCGAATAAACTCTTTAAATCAACAATGATCATGGCGCCGCACATAACACGCCCCACTAAAACGAGCAGCATGACACACAACCCTATGGCACATCGATGACAGTTGAGTTCAAAAGTTACAAAATCAAAGACGCTATATTAAAAATTTATACTCTGCCGGTATGCTTAATAATCTTATTTGTGGCCATTGCCGGTGAATTATTTTACTGGAATCACATCAAAGCAATTCACACCAATATTGGCTATCAGCACATTGATCACTTAAACGCAACTATTGATGCATTGGCAACAGACGAGCAGCAAGCGGCCGTCAATAGCATACTACAACGTATGGTTGAAACCACAACGATCACATATATAGGCCTTTATTCTGCACAGCACTTAGCCATCACACAGTATGGTAGTAAAACACATGCGGCAACATGTAATACGCTTGAGCGATTTACTACAGCACGTACCGCACCGGTTATATGCGAACACTGGTGGACATTTTCACGTGAAATCAACACACAAAATGATCGTTATAGCTGGATTGTAATTGAAGTCGACAACACATCGCTGGCTTTAATTCGGTATCAATCATTGCTAATACTCGCCTTGGTAGTTATCGTCTTGTTAATTGCCGCTATCTATATGAGCCAAACATTACGCCAACGCTTGCTAAAACCTTTTGGTGAAATTACAAGCTATTTAAAAACAATACAACAAGATAATATCAACACCCCCGAACCACCTGAAATTGCCAGCCAAGAATTAGCTAATCTCAATAAGGAAATTCACAATACTGCACTATTTTTTATTCGCTCCAAACAGGAAATGCAGCAAAGCTTAGAACAATCGATGACCGATCTTAAAGAGACTCTAGAGACCGTTGAGGTGCAAAATATCGAGCTGAGCATTGCGCGTAAAAAAGCACTCGAAAACAATAAAATTAAATCTGAGTTTTTAACCAATACCAGTCACGAACTTAAAACACCACTTAATGGAATTATTGGCTTTACCCAGCTACTATTAAAAACCAAAACCAATGACCAGCAACAAGAATACTTAAGAACAATTGAGATATCATCACAAAGCCTACTTACTATTATTAACAGTATTTTAGACTTTACGCGTATCGATACTGGCAAACTGACACTAGAGCATGAACCCTTTGATCTACGCGAGGCCTGCGAGGAGGTTACGCGATCACTGTATCCTTTAGCTTATGATAAAAATTCACAGCTCATTCTATTGATCGATCACAATGTACCTGTACGCTTAATTGGCGACGCACTACGATTAAAACAAATATTAAACAATTTGATTGGCAATGCCATTAAGTTTTCTAAAGACAATGATATTTATATTAAACTTAAAAAACTGACCCAGAAAGATAAGAAAATTGCCCTGCGTATTTCTATTACAGATCAAGGTATTGGCATCTCCAAAGAGAAACATAATAAATTATTTACACCTTTTTTCCAGATAGACAGCTCTAATTCACGCTCTCATCAGGGTACAGGCCTTGGGCTTGCGATTGCCAAAGGCATCATCGAACATATGAATGGCGATATTGGCTTAAATAGCGATAAGGGAGAGGGGTCCACTTTTTGGTTTACCATTATGCTTGGCGTTGACAACCCATTAATCCCTCAGGTTGAATCATTGACAGGTAGCCACACTGTCTATTTTACCCATAACTTTGGCCTGCACCAGCAATTACAAAACCTGCTCGGAAGTTTACATATTAAAACCAGTGCATTAGATAATACAGGTAGTATCATCGAGCAATTAAGTAACATAGCACAGTCACGGCTAGATTATATTATTATCGATTCGATTCACTGCCCCGAGGCTCAACAACAGCGCTTTAATCAAGAACTGGCTTTTATCCAAAATCAGTACCATCAAAAACTATTGATCATCGCCGATCAATACCAATACCAAAAGCCAGATATTGATTCATCAAAGCTCTTAAGTCTACCACTGACTTATAGCAGCCTTAGAAAGGCATTGTCGGGCTTAGTAAAACAACAAGTAACATTTGCACCCGATAACAGTAACGTTACACCTAGTATTCAACAGTTGCCACCGGCAATTAAGATATTAGCGGTAGATGATAACCCAGCCAATCTGCGTTTAATTAGTGAGTTTTTAAACAATTTGCAAGTCAATGCAACATTGGCAAATAATGGTAAAGAAGCAGTCGCTGCTTGTCAGCATAACACCTTTGATTTAATTTTTATGGATATACAAATGCCAGGCATGGACGGCATGGCAACCTCAAAAGAAATACGCCGCATTGAGAACACCACTAAACGCACACCTATCGTAGCGTTAAGTGCACATTCAATGAGTGACAAGCGCTCTGAGCTCTTACTGGCAGGACTCGATGATTATGTAACAAAACCTATCAGTGAAGAGCAGCTTATACGTACTATCAAACGCTGGATTGACCCAAGATTACAGTCAAGTCTCACAACACCTACTCCACCGCTGGCAACCAGCTTAGAAATTAAAGAGCCCGAGGTAACTTACAGTATACCCAGACCCGTGGATTTACAAACATCTTTAAAGCTGAGTAATTACAACAATAATTTGGCAAAAGATATGCTATCAATGTTGTTTGATATGCTGCAAGACTGCCAGCAGACTATACCCGAGCTAGCAAAAACCGGCGATATGGAAGTACTAGCACAGATAATACATAAAATTCACGGTGGAAGTTGCTACTGTGGCGTACCACGCCTACAACAAAGTAGCCATCGGATCGACCGCCTACTTGATCAGAGCAAGTTTGAAGAAGCACTGAAACTGTTACCTGACATGCTCGATGCGATTAAAGAATTGTTGGAATGGAATAGTGAATACGATTTAGATATTATTTTTGATTCAGCGGAAAACACGCCTGAAGCACAATCGTCTTCATAAGATCAAAAGACCGTGTAATCCATATTTCAATGGTGCGCTGATGGCTCAAGTGTATCTGCTGGCAACTATTTAAACAACTCGCGACTTTTAAGCACTCTGCCATTTAAATGCGGTGCCAGTGCCTGTCTGGCAATGGCTTTAGCCGCTAGCCGTACATCTTTCAAATTCAAGTCATTCGCCTCAACAGCCGCAAGAACACTGCCTGTATAACGTGGTGAATAACTACCATCAGACTCATGAATAAAACCAGTATCGGCTTTAAAACGGTAGTACTTGGTGGCATCAATCCCATGCCCTGAATTAGCATCTGTTGAGAAATTAATGCCGTAACCTAGCGACTCTAATAGTGAAAATTCAAAGTAGCGCAAGATAGATTCAATATCATCACTACCTGCAAATGCTTCAAGTACACGCTGATAAAGCACATAGTAGTCACTTTGGTGGTCTTCTTCGCGTAGAAGATAAACTAACAGCTCATTGATATACATCGCGCTGTAGAGTTTACTGCCCTCAAGCATCGGGGTTGTTGCCCCACCCTCAATATCGATTAGTGTTTTAAGGGCATGTTTACCCTGCCAAGAGAGTATGACGGGAATAAAAGGTTGCAACCAATAACGTATTTTTTGTTTAGGTCTACGAGCACCTCGAGCAATTAAGCTTAACCGACCAAAGTCTGGTGTAAGTACATCAACCAGTAAGCTGGTATCGCGATAGGGGCGCGTATGTAGAATATAGCCAGGCTGGAGTTCAACACGCATTGGGCTTATTGATCGTCGTAACCCAGGCTGCGCAATGCACGTTCATCATCAGACCAACCACTTTTAACTTTAACCCAAGATTTCAACATCACTTTACTGTCAAAGAGCAACTGCATATCTTGGCGTGCCTGCTGCCCAATCTGCTTTAAACGTGCGCCTTTTTCACCGATCAATATCCGCTTTTGACCATCGCGCTCAACTAGAATCAGTGCACTGATATGTAGAATCTCACCGTCTTGCTTAAACTCTTCAATTTCAACGGTCATTTGGTAGGGAAGCTCATCACCTAGCTGCCGAGTAATCTTTTCACGGATAATCTCAGCGGCTAAAAATCGAGAGCTTTTATCGGTAATTTGATCCTCAGGAAAAAAGTGATCGCCTTCAGGTAAGCATTGCGCTAACACATCGAGAAGTCGGTCCAAATTCTGATTTTGTAATGCAGAGATAGGTACAATTTCTTTAATGGGCAAACGCTCCATCAACGATTGTAAATGTGGTAATAACAACTCTTTATTATCAACTTGATCGACCTTATTAACGGCCAAAATAATGGGGCAACTTACATCTTTTAAACGCTCAGCAACAAACTCATCTTCACTTAGCCACTGTAATCGCTCAACCATAAAAACCACAGCATCGACATCTTTAATAGCGGTGCTTACCGAGCGATTCATATAGCGGTTAATTGCTTTTTTATGCCCTTGATGCAGGCCGGGTGTATCAACAAAGATATACTGTGCTGTCTGCGTGGTTTTTATACCTAATAAATTGTGTCGAGTCGTTTGTGGCTTGCGCGAGGTAATACTGATTTTTTGTCCTAACACATGATTGAGTAATGTCGACTTACCAACATTGGGACGCCCCACAATAGCGATATATCCACAGCGTTTTTTGGGTTGATCCATTTAGTTTATCTCACCGAGTTGTTGCAGTACTTTTTTTGCCGCCAGCTTTTCTGCACTGCGACGATTAAGGCCAGATGCCTCAACAGGTTTAGGCAATAAACTTACTTCACAGGCGATAATAAAGGTTTGCTGATGCGACTCACCACTAATGTTAGTCACACTGTAAATAGGCAGCGGTTGTTGTCGAGCTTGAAGGTATTCTTGCAGCTGCGTTTTAGGATCTTTTTGGGGCTCATCAAGAGAGAGACGTTGTAGGCGTGCTTGATACCACTGCGCGATCATTGTCTGGCACTCACTCATGCCATTATCGAGATAAATCGCACCAATAATCGCCTCAACAGTATCCGCCAAAATAGAATCCCTACGAAAACCGCCACTTTTAAGCTCGCCCTCACCCATAATTAAATAATCGCTGAGCACAAACTCTCTGGCAATATCTGCAAGGGTCTCACCTTTTACCATCTGCGAGCGCAAGCGCGATAACTGCCCCTCTTTTGCCTTTTCAAATTGTTGGAAAAGTAAGCCTGCAATAGTGCAGTTTAATAATGAGTCACCCAAAAATTCTAAGCGCTCATTATTACAACTCCCATAACTACGGTGGGTCAATGCCAAGGTAAGTAAGCTTTCATCATTAAAATGATAGCCTATACGTCGCTGTAACTTAGCTATATTCGGGGGGCTAATACTCACTGTTGTACAAACTTACAACATAATTCAGGCTTAGTAGTATCAAGCATATGAGAAAAGCTTAGAACGACATCAACATTGAAAAACAACTTAATGCGTTCTTCATATTCTATAGTCACTAATATTTTCTTGGGTGTTTTTTTAACAACGACAGACTTTGTTGGTGTACCACGTACGTTATTAATCGTGAACTCTTTGTTAATGGTCGATTTTATCTCTTGGGGGGTCATGGTTTTAACACCAGGACGCTTTGACAGTGACAGCAAGGCACCATCGACAAAGTAGTCATCGAGATAAACCGGGCCCAGCTTAAAAAAGCATGTCAGACAAAAGGCGGCTATACCCAATACGCATAACCAACCAATCGATGATAGTCCCCGCTGACCCACTAGCGTTTTCATGGATTTACCCCACTGTTTATTGTGCGCATAACGTTATTATAGCGCCTGGATCATCAACGGCAACACTATTGAATAGACCCGAGACGTGAAAATTCAGGTAAACCATTAAAGGGTATCCAGTGCATCCAGATAGCAAATGCTTTACCCACAATATTTTCCTCGGGCACAGTGCCCCAATCGCGGCTATCCAGGCTATTGTCACGATTATCACCCATCATAAAATAGTGCCCCTCGGGTACCGTTGTTGAGAAGTTACGGCTATAAGGCCCGGGAATAACATGTTTAAGCATTTTGTGCTCAACGCCGTCGACATTTTCATTGGTGAGTTGAATACTTGGCTGCTGCGGTGGTAGAGATGCCAGCAACGTCTGCGGCATAGCTTCACCATTGATAAAAAGCTGATGGTTGACATAGCGTATTTCATCACCCGGTAGTCCGATTACACGCTTGATAAAATAGCGACTTTCGTGCGGCGGAAAAAACACCATCACATCGCCTCGCTTTGGCTGGTTAATAGAGATCACTTTATTGCGAATAACCGGCAAGCGAATACCATAGGTAAATTTATTCACCAGAATAAAGTCACCGACCTCTAGTGTTGGGATCATTGACCCAGACGGAATTTGAAAAGGCTCTACAATAAAAGAACGCAGTATTAACACCGCAAAGAGTACAGGAAAAAACGACTTCGAGTACTCGACAACAATAGGCTCATTCGCCTCTTTTCTACGCGGTGCCAGCCATAGTTTATCGATTAGCCAAACGACCCCAGTTATAAAAACCAGCAGTACCAAAATAAGTGGGAAGTTAATATCCATACGTTTATATTCTCTACACCTTTAAATCAATAGCGAGTAAACAATCGTGTGCTGATAAGATTGAAGACAGTTACACAAATCAATTATCTACCTTTAAAACAGCTAAAAATGCCTCTTGTGGGATTTCAACACGACCAACCTGCTTCATGCGCTTTTTACCTGCCTTTTGCTTTTCTAACAGCTTTTTCTTACGTGTTATATCACCACCGTAGCACTTTGCTGTGACATTTTTGCGAAGCGCTTTAACCGTTGTACGCGCAACGATTTGACCACCAATGGCTGCTTGTATTGCAACATCATACATTTGCCGTGGAATCAATTCTTTCATTTTTTCTGTTAACGCGCGGCCTTTATTATGAGCATAATCGCGATGGACAATTAAGGCTAGCGCATCGACTTTCTCACCATTAATTAATACATCTAAACGAATTAAGCGACCGGCTTCAAAACGTAAAAAATTATAATCTAAAGAGGCAAAACCTCGACTGACTGATTTTAATCGATCAAAAAAGTCCATTACCACTTCATTCATGGGTAGCTCATAGCGCACCGACACCTGCCCACCTATATACTGCATATCTTTTTGCACGCCACGCTTTTCGACACATAAGGTGATCACAGAACCAAGGTGGTCTTGAGGTACAAGAATACTGGCTTCAACAATAGGCTCGCGCATCTCTTGTATGTTGCCAGGATCAGGCAGTTTAGATGGGTTATCGACATAAATAATATCGCCATCATTTTTTACCACTTCATAGACTACCGTCGGCGCTGTGGTGATCAAATCGAGATTGTACTCTCGCTCTAGGCGCTCCTGAATAATCTCCATATGCAGCATACCTAGAAAGCCACAGCGAAAGCCAAAGCCAAGCGCATCTGAGCTTTCTGGCTCATAAAACAAAGAGGCGTCATTTAGCGTCAGCTTAGCCAACGCTTCACGGAAAGATTCATAATCATCGGAGCTCACCGGGAATAAACCGGCATAGACCTGCGGCTTTACTTTTTGAAAGCCCGGTAGTGCATCGACTTCGCTGCTGGTGACATGGGTAATCGTATCACCCACTGGCGCACCTTGAATATCTTTAATACCGGCGACAACAAAGCCTACCTCACCGGCGCGCAATATCTTGGTCTCTAGACGTTTCGGGGTAAATACGCCTACACTATCAACCACATGAGAGCGGCCAATCGATTTAGTAATAACCTTATCTTTAACCCGTAAAGTACCTTGCTTTACACGCACTAGCGACACTACACCTAAGTAATTATCAAACCATGAGTCAATAATTAACGCTTGTAGCGGCGCATCAGCATCCCCTTCGGGGGGCGGAGTTTTGGCAACAAGGTCTTCAAGTACATCGATAATACCCAAGCCAGATTTTGCACTACAGCGCACAGCATCTTCTGCATCAATACCGATAATATCTTCAATTTCGTTGGCTACCCGCTCAGGTTCAGCTTGTGGTAGGTCCATTTTATTAAGGATAGGGATCACTTCTAACCCCTGCTCAATCGCTGTATAGCAATTGGCAACTGACTGGGCCTCTACACCTTGAGCGGCATCAACTACCAATAGCGCACTTTCGCAGGCCGCCAGCGAGCGTGAAACCTCATAGGAGAAATCCACATGCCCTGGTGTATCAATAAAATTAAGCTGGTAGACTTCACCATCTTTAGCGGTATAGTTAAGCGTGACGCTTTGAGCTTTAATCGTAATACCGCGCTCGCGCTCTATATCCATAGAGTCGAGTACTTGTTCTGCCATCTCACGATCGGCAAGGCCACCACACTCTTGGATAAAGCGATCCGCTAAGGTCGATTTACCATGGTCGATATGGGCAATAATAGAAAAGTTGCGAATATGACGAATTCGGCTGTCAGTAGGTTCGGTCACTATAGCTTAAACACCGTTAATACATGAAAGTAAGAGGGTTAATATGAGGCCGCAGTTTACCCTATTCACCCATTAGGTGCTATGTGATTAGCCCGCTATTGTTATCAGAACAATAATAAATGCTTAATTTTTAAGCATTCACACCCTCTCAGTGTGACCCCTGCTCAACAATTGGGGCATAGAAACTCGAAAGGCGCCTCACAAAACCTAAAAAATACCAACAAATTCAAACACTTAAAATAAAAACAACAGTAAAGAGTACCCGCTTCGCTTTGATTTACTGCCTTTGTGTTACTACACTTAATACAACAATTTCTTAAACAGCTCTCGCTCTTTGGCAGTTAAGGCCAACAGATTGAGACGCAAAAACAAAGAAACCCCATGCGAATCACCTTATTACAAACACCGGCTATTACGACTTTTATTCTGCTGTTTAGCATTAGCTTACCACTTCATGCCAAAACAATTTTAGTGATAGAAAGCTATCATGGTGAATACATATGGGACAGCCATTACACTCAGGCACTCAAAGATGAGCTTTCAGAAAAACACCAGCTTATCTTTTTTGAAATGGATACAAAACGACTTGATCAAACACAATTTCGCAGCCAGGCTGACAAGGCTTATAAATTGTACAAAGAGGTCCGCCCCGATATTGTCATCCTCGGCGATGATAATGCATTAAAGTTATTAGGACCTCGTTTTGGCACAACACAAACACCTACTTTTTTCTTAGGCATTAACAACAACCCACGACGATATTTTAAACAGGGAATCCCGGCCAACATTACCGGCGTATTAGAGCGACCTATCTTTAACCGCACAGCAGTGGCCCATTTAAACAGTATTCTACCTACTGCTAACAAGGTACTGGTTTTATTAGATAAAGGCATTACATCAGATGCTATCATGAAAGATTTGACGAAAAAGCGTAGAGGATTTGCCAACAGTATAACGCTCGACATAAAAATGCACAGCACACTCAAACAATGGAAAAACTCAGTATTAAGCGCAAAAGACAGCGGTTACGATTGTATTATTGTGGCACTGTATCAACGTATTTTTGATGAAAATGGACGTTATATTGACCCTAATAAAATCATCACTTGGACATCACAACACACCCAGCTGCCACCCTTTGCATTTTGGAGTTTCGCTGTTGGTGATCAAAAAGCGATAGGAGGGACCGTCGTCGATGGCTATTTGCACGGTAAAGCCAGCGCACAGCAAATAATGGCATTTATTGCTTCAAATAAAATGCCCGCCATTCAAACCCCCATGAATGGCGTATTTGTTTACAATGAAAAAATGTTACGCAAATGGAATTTATCAATCCCACCTAATTTATTAAAAAAAGCAACACGCCTTTAATAGCATTCAATACTAGTAAAAACAAAAAAGGCTATGACTATTATCAATATATTAGTCATAGCCTCTAAGCAAGATACATTCTATGGTATGTAGTCTCTTATATTACCTCGAATAGATTATCCATTATTCTTTGATAATAATACTTCTGAACACAGAATTACCTTGACGAATCACTCGTATTGGCTGCGGCTTATTCACAGGCAAACTTTTCTGCACACGAACAAAATCTGTTAGTGATGCAATTTCATCAAAGCCAAGTTGTACAACAATATCACCGACGCGCAAGCCAGCATTCGCAGCGGCACTATCGGGGGCAATATTAACAATAACCACACCAGCGATTCCACTTGAGTGCCGCTGTGCATCGGTTAAGTTTTCTACAACAAGACCGAGCCTGCCACCTCCTTGACCGGCTTGGTTATTACGACCGCCGGTGACAGCAGCAACGCCCTCAGAAGAACGCTTACCGACGGTGACATCAAGGGTTTGGCGTTTGCCTTTACGTATGATTTTTACGCTGACCTCAGAGCCTGGACGAATCGGGCCTACAGCATGTGGTAAGTCTGACGAGGTATTAATCGCCCGACCGTTAAAGGTGAGAATGATATCACTGACCTGCAAACCACTTTTATCCGCCGGGCCACCGGGCTCTAGTTGCGCAATGAGTGCACCTTGAGGTTTTTTTAAACCAAACGACAGCGCAAGATTTTTATCAACATCCTGAATAACAACACCTAACCAGCCACGCTCTACTCGACCAGTCTCTTTTAATTGGGCAACAACATCTCGCGCTAAATTTGCCGGGATAGCAAACGATAAGCCAATTGATCCACCTGAACGGGTATAAATCTGAGAGTTGATACCAACGACTTCGCCGTCAAGGTTAAATAGTGGCCCACCAGAATTACCGGGGTTAATCGCGACATCTGTTTGAATGAAAGGAACATAGTTTTGATTACCATCAGAGGGAATACTGCGACCAATCGCGCTGATAATACCTGCACTAACAGAATAATCGAGACCAAAAGGTGAACCAATTGCCAACACCCACTCGCCTACTTTTGTTTTATCAGAGTCAGCTAGTTTTAAAAAAGGCATACCTTTTGCGTCTATTTTCAGCAAGGCTAAATCTGATTGGGGGTCAGTACCCACCACAGTGGCTTCATATTCGCGGCGATCAATTAAACGAACAAGAATTTCATCTGCTTTATCAATTACGTGATTATTAGTGAGAATATACCCATCGTCAGATATGAAAAAACCTGACCCCATAGAGCGGGCATCACGCTCGGGCATTTGCCGTGGATCAAAGAAGTGTCGAAAAATTTCCGGCACACCATCAGGCACTTGAATATTAGGTCTCGCACCTGCGTTACCATGAATTATGGTATTGATTTTAACAACAGCAGGAGAGTGCTCTTCAATTAATTGAGTAAATTCTGGTAGAGAGCGACTTTGAACTGATACCGTAACCAATAACAGCACTGCGCCCAGCCAATGGACTAATTTCATCGTATTCATTACCTCACTATGATTGATAAAGTGTTATTTACTAAAGACTCGAAATAAGTGTAAAGGTTTCTTTATGGCAGCAGATTAACCGTATACTTAATCCAAATAGGTACTTATAGGCTCTAATAAAACGGGTTGCATTTTTGGGTTATTGCGGTGGTAGAGTGCATGTAATTTAACTACGCCGCCCCCGATTGCCAGCCCCGCTAGCGATGCCAAGATACTGACCCACTCTTTTTCAAAATAATGGTGGCCAATACCTGCAAAAACAAGCATAAATAACAAAGGCAGCAAATAAACAAAGAGCGAACCCTTTACAATCACATCTTCAGGAATACCGATATTCACCGATTCGTTGACTCGATAATGCTGTGCATTGCGCCCATCTAATAAGACTCTCAAATAATTGGCACGAGCACCAAAACGTGACAGTAATGACTGACCACACCCTTTTTTGGCTGCACAAGATCCGCAGGTGGACTGAGCAATCGTTTCAACCCAGAGAGCATCGTCTTCTACCGCGACAATGCGGCCGGTTTCACTTAACATAAGCCTCCCAACATTATTGTACAGGCCGATTGCGCACAGAAACTGCCACCTGCCGCGCAGTGATTTTAGGTACTTCACCCACAACGATAACTGTATAACTACCTATTGAATGCTCAACAGGTGACATAACTGCAACCGTTGCGCCTCGACGAGCCGTCCCCTTGGGTAAGAAAGCATAGGACTTATCATGAATAAAAACCGACAGCGTGGCTAACCCATCGGAGTACATTAATACCTGCTCACCTTTATTAGTCACACGATTACCAACCGACACAAACCCTTTGGGCAACCAAGTCACTCGCCAAGAACTTTGGTAGTGATCGTGGCGGCAAGGCTCTACCTCTGGCACGCGCAATGTATACCCGGTGTCTACCTCTGTTACTGACTTCGAGACAGTATCCCCTAAGGTATTTGCATCAGCCAGTGAGATATCAACAAATTGCAAACGCTCAATAACACTTTCTTTAATAATAAGCAGGGTTTTTAACAATAGTCCTGTTTCTTTATCAATGCTGAATTGGTAACCGTAACGGTATTCGTCACGAGGCAATACACTGACAACGCTTGCATTGCGTCCGGCAACGCGCTCATCACCCACTAGTGTAATCTTGTAGGCCTTCGCAAGCTCACGAGTATTAAATTCATTGGGCCACAACCCCCACCGGGTAGCACCGCTGTCGCAGTGATACAAGCCCTGCCGGCGCACCACTTGGCGTTTAGGCCCGTCAAGAAACTCCAACCGTTGGTGTGATACTTCGTTTTCAACATCATGGGTTAAACGCAATGAGCGCATATAACCGTTAGCCTCATAAGTCAGCAGACCGCGAAAATTATGATTGCGATTCGCTTTACCCACGCCAGACAATAGTTCAGCAGGGGTTGATACTGAGGCAAGAGGTGCTGAAAAACTGAAATGAGAGACTAGAGGTAAAAGCAGTAGCACCAAGACTACTGCTTTTTTGATAATGTATGATAAGTTCATGAAAAAATGGCGTTACTCATCTAAAAGAAAGGCGTTATGAATAACAATCATTCCTCGCCAGCAGGCACACGAGCATAGGGCAACACACCTTGCTGAGTATTTTGTGATGTGTTTTGTACATGTTCTAACATAAGTCGATTGAGCTGCTGCTGAACTTCCTGTGCATTTTTGCGTGCATTCTCAGCGCGCTCCAAATCACTATCAGTAATAACAATAGGCTGGCGATTATGTTGAATAGGCGTAGAACTGCCACCGGCACTCACCGTTGTAACACTACTACCTTGTGGTGGTAGGCTAACGACGTTGTTACCAGGCTGCTCACCTATTGTCGAGTCAGCGACAGTAGGGTTATTAATATCGGTTGTGCCATACTGAATACCAAGCACAACAGCACCTGCCACAGAGGCCGCTATCGCAAAACGACCAAAGCCACTCCAAAAGCCTGTTTTACGTGAACTTACCGCTTGAGCTGAATCTACTGTATCGGATTTACCCGCCTCATATGCAGTTTCTTGATCAATAGCCGCACTAATACTGGCCGACAAGTCCAAATAGGGCGCATTTGGAATATCATTGTTAATGGCGTTACTGGCCATTTGATAACGTTCCCAGCGTGCTTTTAATGCTGGGTCTTCATCCATCAGTTTTAATAGTCGACGTACTTCTAACTCAGATGCTTCTCCGTCAACCATTGCAGAGAGAGATTCATCGATAGTCGAGGTTTGACTTACTGATGTTGATGGGCGATCACTCATAGTTTTATCCTACTAGATAATCAAAAGTGTTAGCTTTAAATAATTTATTGTTTGCACTTTCACCACTCTCGTATTCTAAACCATACTTGAGTATGAATGCACTTCCTTATATACAATGATCTGACTGGGCTATATCAGAAAAGTTCACCGAGTTCACAAAAAAGACTAAACTCGCCCAACATTGTTCAAATATTAATCAAATTACGCCATTAAAGGTCGGATTACTTTATCTATCGCTTCCCTTGCACGAAAAATACGCGATCTAACGGTACCTACAGGACAATCCATAATTTCTGCAATTTCTTCATAACTCATGCCTTCCATTTCACGTAGAGTAACCGCTGTTCTCAAGTCCTCAGGCAGCTCAGTCATAGCTCGCTGCACAGCGGCCTGAAGCTCATCGCGAAATAGATTGTTCTCTGGGGTATCAACATCGCGCAGGTGATCATTGCCTGCGTAGTGCTCGGCATCATCCATATCAACATCTGACGCCGGTGGCCGGCGGCCTTTAGAAACAAGGTAATTTTTGGCTGTATTGATCGCGATACGATACATCCATGTGTAAAAGGCACTATCGCCACGAAAACTTTCCAGTGCGCGATACGCTTTAATAAACGCCTCTTGTGTCACATCATGCACGTCGGCGGAATCGCGTACATAGCGGTTCACTACCGCAATAATCTTATGCTGATATTTTAATACCAACAAATCAAATGCTCGTTTATCGCCTTGTTGTACTCTTTCGACTAACTGTTGATCACTGGCTTGCGCCGGCTGCGCCGTCATTGATGACTCCCCAAACTGCCACTACTTATTGCTATATTTATTAACAAGCGTTTAGTATTTTTCTCGCTTGTAATGCTAAATTTCGTCACTGTGCATCCGTTTAGTATAATTATTCATATCCTTGGGTGAGCGCGCGCAATGAACACCGCTATTATAGAACACTATTGGCGCAGCCCCTAGCAGCCCCTATGAAATAAAGGCTTCACCTGCCGACAGACATACTTACGGCTGGATTTATGCAACACATCACACAAATAGAAGCACCCTAGCAGCACGTGACCGATAAGCAAACTTACCCGCCATATGACTAATTTAGGCTGAATAAGTTCCTCGGTGCTATAATAGCCGTTTTTTTAGGCCACCTTTAAATAATACGGCCCTTTATCTTATTCACTGACTATCGAGTATTGTATCAATGAGTACCCATTATCGTCACGATGTTCTTATTATTGGAAGCGGTGCCGCCGGATTATCTTTAGCACTTAATTTATCCGCCAGCGGCAGAATTGCCATATTAAGTAAAAATCGTCTGCGAGACGGCTCAACGTGGTACGCACAAGGTGGCATTGCTGCGGTGCTGGATAATCAGGATTCCGTCAACGCACATATTGAAGATACTCTCGATGCCGGTGCCGGGCTTTGCCACCCTGAAGCAGTACGCTTTACGGTTGAAAATAGTAAAGCTGCCATTGAGTGGCTAATAGAACAAGGGGTCAGTTTTACAAAAGAAGACAACAGTGATAATTATCACCTGACAAAAGAAGGCGGCCACAGCCACCGGCGCATTATTCACAGTGCAGATGCAACGGGTAAAGCCGTACATAAAACCTTGATAGAACAGGTCAAACAACACCCCAATATCGATCTTTATGAGCGTCACATTGCGATTGATTTAATCCAGCAAGCCGATAGCAATAGCCCTAGACTTCGTTGCAGTGGTGCTTATGTACACGACCTGGAACGCGATGACGTACGCACATTTCAAGCAAAAGTCGTTATTCTCGCAACGGGTGGAGCAAGCAAGGTATACCTTTATACCAGTAACCCCGATGGCGCCAGTGGCGATGGTATCGCTATGGCATGGCGCGCGGGATGCCGCATTGCCAACATGGAATTTAACCAGTTTCACCCAACTTGCCTATACCACCCCAATGCAAAAACACTCTTGCTAACTGAGGCACTGCGTGGAGAAGGTGCCTATCTGACACTACCCAATGGCGAGCGTTTTATGCATAAATTTGATGGGCGCCAAGAGCTGGCACCGCGGGATATTGTTGCCAGAGCGATTGATCATGAAATAAAACGTCTGGGCTGTGATCATCTCTATTTAGATATTACCCATAAACCCGCCGCATTTATTAATGAACATTTTCCCAATCTAAAGCGCAAATGTTTGAAATATGATATTGATATCACCAAAGATCCTATCCCTGTAGTTCCGGCAGCGCACTATACCTGTGGCGGCATTGTTGTTGATACCTCAGGCCAAACAGACTTACTCAACCTCTACGCCATTGGGGAAACAACGTTTACCGGGCTGCACGGTGCTAATCGTATGGCCAGTAACTCACTCTTGGAGTGTATTGTTTACGCACGCTCTGCGGCTGAACATATCCGTACGCGACTGCACGGAATCGACGATACCGAAACGGCCAAGGCTTGGGACGAATCGCGTGTTAAAAACTCGGACGAAGATGTTGTTATTTCACATAACTGGGATGAGCTGCGACGATTTATGTGGGATTATGTCGGTATTGTACGTACTCACAAACGCCTTGAACGTGCACAACATCGTATCAAATTGCTACAACGTGAAATTGCAGAGTATTACAGCAACTATAAAGTGGGAAATGATTTAATTGAGCTACGCAATTTAGCCATGGTCGCACAGCTTATTATTCGCTCAGCACTTGAGCGCAGAGAAAGCCGCGGGCTTCACTACTCACTGGATTATCCCGATCAACGCCGAATTGCACGCGACACTATATTGGTGCCAACTAATTTTGCAGCACAAAATATAATTGTTGATAAGCGCGATTAGCATTGAGGTTGTTCGCTATAGCGAAAAAGTAAGTAGTAGCTGAAGCCTGTGAAATTCAGCCGCATTGCAGTTATCAGGCAGTAGAGGCAGATAGCGATTGCGCCCAAAACCATCGCGCACCACGATAACAGCAAACCATGGTTGCCAGTAACAACATCGAACGACTTCATAGAGAGGTTGTACACGTGCATCGACGACCGTGGACAACCACCACTGATCATACAGCAAGTGAAGCTGCATAGTGGGCGTGCGCCCCCATGATAAAACCCCATAAACACCGTGGATAAAAACAGCCACAAGCAATAGTAGCTGCCATATAAACATGAGTGGGCTGGCAATAACGGCGCACCCAACCACTATGTGTACCACCACCACAAACTGTAGCAGGTAGCGAGAAGGGGTTAAATAAACCGCCTGTTTAAGCTTGCATTCCTGTATTGTCACGAACAATTTGCACTATCCTTAGTAGCTCGGGATCTTCGGGGTCTCTGTGTTTTAAAAACCAACCAAACATATCTTGGTCCTGCTCTTCCAATAACTTACAATACAGCACTTGATCTTCTGGGCTCAGCGTTGGGTAGACGTTTTCAATAAAGGGCAACAGAATAAGATCAAGCTCCAGCATACCTCGTCGACTTCCCCAGAACAGGCGATTTTTATCCATGGAACACTCTCTTATTCACTCATTAACAATAGCGCTAGTATAATATGCTTTTGGGTCGACTTCGAATGGTTTATTACACACAATTGCAGACTAAAGCAATTGTAATCGGCATAATCGGCTCCATATAGTACCTCTTAACCTCGCGCTATGGGCAGTATGAGCTTATGACAATTTGGCAAGATTTTATCACCCAGCAACCCGGTGCACTTGAGCAACCTGGCACTAACGACAATGCATTAGTCAACATTAGCGAACAGCAGCTGGTACTGGTTAAAGGACCTGATGCGACTAAGTTTTTACAGGGCCAAGTCACCTGTGATATCAACTCACTCATTACCGATAACCCTATACGCCCTAGTGTTATTGGAGCGCACTGCACCCACAAAGGTCGTATGTTATTTAGCTTTCGCGCCGCAATGCTAGCACCAGATACACTTATTCTACGTGTACACAAAGCCCTGAGAGAAACACTACTTAACTATCTGGGTAAATATATTGTCTTTTCAAAAGCACAATTAATAGAGTTACATACACACTATCAGGTTATTGGTGTAACGGGTACAACAGCCTGTCGGCAGTTGAGCAACCTTTTATCGGCAACGCCTGGTACGGAGCAAGCAGCACTGATCAACCCCGGTAGCGACGAGCCGGGGCTGGCAATCGCTCTGAGCGCAGATAGGTTCGAATTATGGCTGCCAACAGCTACAGCCATTGATTACTGGCAGCAGCTGAACCCACACTGCCAACGGCTAGCAGAGCCCTACTGGGACTACCTTAACATTATCGCAGGTTTGGGCGAGGTAAGGCCTGAGACGCAATCGCTGTTTATCCCGCAGATGCTTAACTTTCAAGCCATTGGCGGGGGTGTTAGTTTTACAAAGGGGTGCTATACCGGTCAGGAGGTCGTCGCCAGAATGGAGTATCTTGGCAAGCTTAAACGACGTATGTATCACTTGGCACTTGATGATCACTCTGTGGTGGACGCAGGGATGGCACTATACACAACAGCATCCTCGCAGAGTATTGGCACAGTCGTCTACGCAGCAGTGGCTGGCGATACAACCCACCTACTCGCGGTTGCAACGGTAGCGGCTGTAGAACAAGACGCAGTCTACATCGATGAAGCCTGTCAGAAAAAACTCCATGTGTTATCTCTGCCCTATGCTATAACTAAAGAAGAGTAGGCTTAAACATTCGCCATTACCGTGGCATCAGTGTGGGCCTATAAGCGATATATCAGTATAGGACTAGCACCATGGGATCGATAATTGAGCAAGTCAGCGCACAGATTATTGACGCTATAGATAATGATAAACTGCGCCTGCCAACCTTACCAGAGGTCGCATTAAAAGTTCGGGATGTTGCCGAAAACCCCAACTCTGATCTCAATAGTCTAGCTGCTGAGATTGGCAATGATGCCGCTATTACCGCACGGGTCATTAAAGTGGCCAATAGCCCGTTATTGCGTGGCAGCAATGAAATCCAAGATTTGAAAATGGCACTATCACGGCTAGGTATGGAATACACCGCCAACCTAGCGACTGGCTTGGCTATGGAGCAAATGTTTCAAGCCACCACCGATATTGTCGACAAGCGGCTGCGAGAAGTCTGGACAAGGTCGAGTGAAATTGCCGGTATTTGCCACGTACTGTGCAAACATCGCACCCACCTAAAACCAGATAAGGCAACACTGGCAGGCTTAGTACACCCCATCGGTATACTGCCTATTTTAACCTTTGCCGAAGAACACCGCACACTGCTAAACGACAGTCTGACACTCGATCAAATTATTGAGCAATTACACCCGATGATCGGCGATAAAATTCTGCAGAAGTGGGAGTTCCCGCTAGAGCTGCAACACGTACCTTCACAGCATTTACAATTTGAGCGCACTGCCCCCGAAGCCGATTACGCCGACATAGTGACAGTGGCGATGCTACAGAGTTATATGGGGAGTAATAATGTTATGGCAGAGGTCGACTACCAACAGGTTACCGCCTTTAAGCGCCTAGGGCTTGAGGTCGATGCTGATGCCGAGGCTGAGGACGTATCGGAAGAAATGGAAGCGGCAATGGCCATGCTCGCAGGCTAAGCCTGCGCGCGCTCATCGAGCAATTCATTGATCTGCGCCAATGTCGGTAACCGCCAATCGATTGGTGCTATTGCATGGTGCTGTAAATATTCATTCGTTTTAGAAAAGTGTTGGTTGCCCAAAAACCCTCGATGAGCCGATAGTGGCGAGGGGTGTGGGGATTTTAGTACGCAGTGCTTTTGCGTATCGATAAACTGCCCTTTTTTCTGGGCGTAACTGCCCCACAATAAAAACACAATATTATCGCAATGCTCATTAACACATTGTATAGCACTATCGGTAAAACTCTCCCACCCTTTCCCTTGATGAGAGCCTGCGGCGGCCTGCTGTACACTCAAGGTCGCATTTAACAGCAAGACACCCTGCTGCGCCCAAGACTGCAAACAACCATGCTCAGGTAGTGTAATACCTACATCCTGCTGAAGCTCTTTAAAAATATTCATCAGCGATGGCGGCGGCTTAACACCTGGCAACACAGAAAAACACAGCCCGTGCGCCTGTCCTGGTCCGTGGTATGGATCCTGCCCAAGAATCACCACTTTGACACTATCGAGAGGCGTTGAATTAAATGCGTTAAAAAAATCATTTCCCGCAGGATAGATGACCTTGCCTTGTTGTTTCTCAGTGACTAAAAACTGCTTAAGTTGAGACATATAGGGCTTATCAAACTCGCCGCGCAACGCCTCAAGCCATGAAGGTTCCAGTTCGATCATCTCTTTAATTGCCATGGCGTAATACTCTTTTTAAGTAGCGCATAAACAATCGCCACTCACTACTGGTTAGTTATTCGATTCGACCCGCATATGAGGAAATAACAGTACATCGCGAATAGATGCAGAATCAGTCAATAGCATCACTAAGCGATCAATACCTATACCCTCACCGGCTGTTGGCGGCAAACCATACTCTAGCGCACGCACATAATCAGCATCGTAATGCATTGCCTCATTATCACCAGCATCTTTTTCAGCAACCTGCTGCTGAAAGCGCTCAGCTTGATCTTCTGCATCATTCAGTTCAGAAAAGCCATTGGCAATTTCACGGCCGCCAACAAAAAATTCGAAGCGATCTGTCACAAATGGATTATTGTCATTACGACGAGCCAATGGTGATACTTCTGTTGGGTATTGCGTAATAAATGTTGGGTGATCCAAACGGTGTTCGACGGTTTTTTCAAAAATTTCTATTTGCACCTTACCTAGGCCCCAACTCTCTTTTAGTGCTATACCCAAGCCTTCTGCCAACGTGCGTGCAGCTTGTTCATCGGCTAATACTTCAGCACTGATATCTGGATTGAAATGCAAGATCGAATCAAAAACACTCATCCGCAAAAACGGCTTAGAGAAGTCGTAAACCTTTTGCTCAACAACCTCACCATCGGCATTAGTCAGGGTGTTTTTAACCGTTGTTGAGCCTAGAACACTGGTTGCCAGTTCGCGTAACATATCTTCGGTTAAATCCATCAGGTCATTATAATCAGCATACGCCTGATAGAATTCCAACATAGTAAATTCAGGATTGTGCCGAGTCGACAAGCCCTCGTTACGAAAATTGCGATTGATTTCATAAACTCGATCAAAACCACCGACCACCAAGCGCTTCAGATAAAGTTCTGGCGCAATACGCAGATACATATCCATATCGAGTGCATTGTGATGGGTGATAAATGGCCGCGCTGTAGCGCCACCGGGGATGCTTTGCAGCATCGGGGTTTCAACCTCAATAAAATCACTGCGATTGAGGTAATCACGAATAAAACTAATTACCGCTGAGCGCAGCTTAAATGTCTCGCGTACCTCGGGGTTAACCATTAAATCGACATAGCGCTGACGATAGCGAATTTCTTGATCTGCTAAACCATGGTATTTATCAGGCAGTGGGCGCAGTGCCTTCGTCAATAACTGGTATTGCTCAAGGTTTACATATAAATCACCCTTACCCGACTTATGCAAAGCCCCTGTCACATTGACAATATCACCGATATCCCAAAGACCACTGGTTTGCTTAAGGTCTTTTTGTGCGGCTTTGTCAGCGTAGAGCTGAATCCGGCCCGTGACATCTTGCAGCACCATAAATGGCCCTCGCTTGGCCATCACACGCCCAGCAACAGAGACCTTATGCCCTAATTCTTCAAGCGCTTCTTTTGAATGCTCACCAAATTCGGCCTGTAAATCTGCCGCTTTATGTTCACACGTCACCTGATTGGGGAACGCAATACCTTGTTCTCTAATATGGGCCAGTTTTGCCCGTCGCTCGGCAATTAGCTTGTTTTCATCTTGGGGCTGGTTTTGATCACTCATAATATTTAATACACTAAAGGTTAATTGGTAGTCGCCGTTGGGTTTAATAGCCGATAACTTATAGCCCGGCTTTTAAACTGGCTTCAATAAATAGATCGAGATCGCCATCGAGTACTGCCTGGCAGTTACTACTTTGTACATGGGTACGTAAATCTTTAATACGCTGGTCATCTAACACATAGGAGCGAATCTGGCTGCCCCAGCCGATATCAGACTTACTGTCTTCCATTGCCTGCTTCTCAACATTGCGCTTGAGCATTTCTTGCTCATACAGTTTAGCTCGCAACATTTTCCACGCCTTATCACGGTTTTGATGCTGCGAACGCTCGCTCTGACACTGTGCCACAATACCCGTGGGCTCATGGGTTAAGCGTACCGCAGAATCGGTTTTATTGACATGCTGTCCACCAGCGCCAGAGGCGCGGTATGTATCTTCGCGAACATCTGATTTATCAGCCTCAACTTCAAAATCATCGTCTATTTCAGGCGAAACAAAGACAGAGCTAAACGATGTGTGTCGACGATTGCCAGAGTCAAAGGGCGATTTGCGCACGAGGCGGTGCACACCGGTCTCAGTGCGCAACCAACCAAAGGCATATTCACCCTCAAAACGTATCGTTGCGCTTTTAATGCCGGCCACATCCCCTGCTGAGGCTTCTTCGAGTGTTGTTTTAAAACCTTTAGCCTCACCCCAGCGAAGATACATGCGCAACATCATTTCAGCCCAGTCTTGTGCCTCAGTACCACCAGAGCCTGACTGAATATCAAGATAGGCGTTATTGGCATCATTATCACCGGCAAACATACGGCGAAACTCTAAGGTTTCTAACTGTCGGGTTAAACCATCTATTTCTTGCTGAACCTCCAGTAGAATATCGTCATCGCTTTCTTCAACGGCCATATCCAGTAGCGCCTGTGCATCCTCAATACCTTGGTCGAGATTCTCGATGGTATTGACTACCGTCTCTAACGATGAGCGTTCACGCCCAAGTTCTTGCGCGCGCGCGGGTTCATTCCACACATCGGGCTCGGCGAGATCCAGTTCAACCTCGGTTAAACGCTCTTTTTTAAGATCATAGTCAAAGATACCCCCGAAGCACGCCCGTGCGTGAATGAAGATCTTTAAGGGCTGTGATATAGGGGTTAATTTCCATAAGTGAGCAGACCAAATAGGTTAAAAGATAAAGGCGCGAATTGTACCCTAGAGCCCAGTGAGAGGGAAGCAGAGCGAGTGTGTGAAAACCACTAACACGCCTTTATTGTGCCCCCAGTTGCAATCGCTGGGCCAAGCGTAAACCAGCCATATACAAACGCCGTTTAACGTGAGGACTAAAACGCTGGCAGTAGTGCTCCCAGCTAAGTGAACGCGATAACTGTGTATAAATATCCTGTGTCACTTTGAGCGACTCATCAGCCCACTGCAACAACGGCGCCTGCTGTATCACTGACACTGGCGGTAGCTTAGCGCCGGCATCACGCGCAACAGCATTATGGGTGTAAAGTGCAGAGCTCAATTGTTGACACTGCAATAAACTGTTATCCCAAAGAGCATGCAACGATTGCACAGGCATCCCCTTAAAATCAATAGATGTACGATTGCCACCACGGTCAAACTGGTAAGAAACGTGCAATGGTTGGTGCACATCAGCAATAAAATGCGCCAAGAACAACAAGGCCTCGTCTCGTTGGCGACGCGTCAGTGAAGTATCGAGCCAGCGGGCCTGAAAATACTCAATAGCACTGAGTACACAACCGGGAAAGACTGCCACCGTTTGTGTATACCCTAAAGGCGGGCGACCACTCACCGGAGGGCAATCCCGTGCGAGATTAACCTGTTGGCTATAGCGTGGCACATTAATATAATGCAGTGATTTGGCCCACTTATAGGCTTTTTGGGAACGAATATGGTCAGCCCAAGAGCAGCTTTTTGAAAAGTGCTTATAGCCCATGCGCCGACTGGCCTGCTCTAATGAATGACGTGTCTGCTCGCTGACATTATTCAAGGCAATATCACACACAATCGTATGGCCACGCGCACCCCACGCCATAACAGGTGAGGGTAAAAGCCATAGCAATCCGAGTAAAAGTAGTAGATAATTTTGCATTATTATTGATGAATACCGTTTGCGCGTAATATATGGTTTATGGCAACATGTAAAATAATTAAGGTATATAAATATTGGCCATTCAGCATCAGTATTGGCCACCTATTTGATTATCTATTCTATAAAAAAAGATAAAAACAATACCACGAATAATAATATATATAATAGTGAACAACGCCCTATTTTCAGGGACAATTTAACAAAATAGCGACACAGCTACCAGACAAAGCAAGCTTAATTGTGCCAACATTAAACTAGCGTATATTTTACAGCACAAATAAGACCAACTGAACTTTCAATACCAACTATGGTCTTTAAAGCATGTGGACAAAAATAGGCGAAAATCAATAAGCACAAAAAAGTACTGTGCTATTATCGTTGCTATCGTAAAGTACACATTACTATTTTTCAGTTAATTACTACTTAGTGGAGAACCAACCATGAGCAAAGCTAAATCTACAATTGCACTTTCTACCGCCATCGCCGCTGGACTTTTTATGGCTGCTGCGCAAGATACTGTTGCCGCGCCCAAGTTTAAAGCAGAAAAATGTTACGGCGTCTCTAAAGCGGGAAAAAATGATTGTGCTGCCGGCCCAGGTACAAGCTGCGCAGGTACATCAACGGTTGATGCACAAGGTAATGCATGGATGTTTGTCCCTAAAGGCACCTGTGAACGACTTGTCGGTGGCACCTTAGAAGCAACACAAAGCAATTTGCCTGGCTAACAATCGTCACCTTATGCGATTAACAATAAAAGGGCCGGCATTTGCCGGCCTTTTTTGCTATCGGGTTTCGCATTATAATACAAATAGCAATTATCTAGATACGAGGTTACTCACTTGTCAACGAGCACACTCCCCAATACAGTTGGCATTGGTTTAAAAGCACAGCACTACCAATGTATCCTAGAACAACGCCCTACTTTAGGATGGTTTGAAATCCACCCTGAGAACTACATGGGTAATGGTGGGCTTCCGCATAAATATTTGACACAAATTGCTCAACACTACCCTCTTTCAATGCACGGTGTTGGTATGTCATTAGGTAGCACAGAGGGTATTGCTAGCGAGCATTTAAACGCGCTTAAGAATGTTGTTGAGCGCTATCAACCTGCGCAAGTATCAGAACATTTAGCGTGGAGCCATCATCAAGGTATTTATCTCAACGATTTACTGCCACTTCCTTATACCCGAGAAAGTCTTGCTATTATTACGCGCAACATTCATCACGTTCAAGACGTATTAGCAAGACCTATTTTAATTGAAAACCCTTCAGCTTATTTAGGCTTTAATCACAACGATATGGACGAGCCACACTTTCTAAGCGAGATTGTTAAGACAACAGGTTGTGGATTATTGCTCGATGTTAATAATGTGTATGTTTCAGCGACCAATCAAGGCTTTGACCCCACTCACTATATTGAGCAGCTACCCTTAGATGCTGTAGGTGAAATCCATTTGGCGGGGCATACAACACAACATGTAGAAGGCGATATTTTACTGATAGATGATCACGGCAGTGCCGTTACCGATGACGTGTGGGCATTATATGAAGTGACATTGCAAAAACTTAAACGCCCCACTGCGGTGTTAATTGAATGGGACACTAACATACCAGCATTGGATGTCTTGCTACATGAAGCCTCTTTGGCGCAACAACTACTGCTAACGCACAACAGCCATCAAGGAGTGGCCTGATGGACTATAGCCAATGGCAACATGCATTCACACAATCGCTATTGGGCACACTTAACAAAGAACTTAGTGATACCTTTAGTAGTAAGCATAAACAACAACGGTTTGCGGTGTACCAAAACAATGTATTCCACTCTCTTGGCAATGCACTCGCCGATTTATACCCGACGGTAAAAAAACTGGTTGGTGAGGATTTTTTTACGGCAACAGCCGGTATCTATTTACGAGAACACCCGCCATCACAAGCCGCTATGGTACATTTTGGACAGGATTTTCCTCAATTTTTACGTTCATTTGAACACACACAAACAATGCCTTTTTTGGCCGATACCGCAGCACTTGAAGTCGCCAGACAACTGGCCTACCACGCGGCAGATGAGACTGCGCTAACAGGCGCAGAGGTGTCAAGATTCACACCGCAAGAACTGGAAAACGCCAGCCTGATACTGCACTCTTCAGTACAAATGCTCTATTCAGATTATACTATTTTTAGTATATGGCAAGACAATCAAGAAAAGAGCTTATCGCAAACAAAGGAGACTATTGACATCAATGAACCTCAGTGGCTTTTGATTGTCAGACCTGAGTATGAGTTAAACATGTTCAGTGTCGATGAAGGGACCTATCTATTTTTTGAAGCACTTAGGCAGCAATCGAGTGTTTCGGCTGCACTTACAACGGCATTGGGTTGTGATGGGTTTGACCCATCATCAGCCATTAGCCTCGCAGTACAACATGGCTTTTTAGCACATATTATTATAAATTCTGGAGAGTAATAAATGAAACAATTGTTATCTAAGGTAGTAGGCCCAGTTAATTCACTATTGGCACATATACCAGAGTGGGTCGTTAATCTCGCTATGCGCTTAGTGGTATTTAAGATTTTTTGGTTTTCTGTACAAACTAAAATATCGGGCGTTACTATTGCGGGTCAACATTTTGCTTTTTGGAGCGTTACTGATAATACTTTTTTATTGTTTGATTTTGAATACGGTATCCCGCTGATACCAACCACACTGGCTGCTTATTTAGGTACTTTTGGTGAATTCTTTTTCTCATTAATGATTCTACTTGGCTTTATGACGCGCTTTGCTGCACTAGGCTTAATGGGGATGACGCTTGTTATTCAATTTTTTGTCTATCCCGAGGCATGGTGGAGCGTGCATGTATTCTGGTTTGTCATGCTGCTTTATCTTATTCGTAATGGCGGCGGCAAAGCATCTATTGATCACTTTATTTTTAATAAATAATCAGTGCACTTAGATAAATAAAAAAGCCGAGATTTATATCTCGGCTTTTTTTATATCAACAATAACAATCATCAGCTGTTCATCTTCATCTAATTCGTATCGCCAGCGAACATTCAGTAATATTTGTTCATAATGCAGTGTCATTGCATATAGACGCTCGCAATTAAATGAGTGATAAGCAGGCCGAGGGTCCTGAGACAACAGCTCAGTCAATAGGGATTCAAGAGGCTTAAGCGATAATTGCGGATAGTGTTGGGACAACGCGACCAATGCCGGTTGAGCCCGTACAGATAATGCCGCCGGTGCAACACCAGCGAGAGAATGAGTTGCCGCAGGGATACAATCGACATAGGGAAGATAAGGTTTAATGTCAACAATGGGTGTACCACTGAGTAAATCCACACCTGAAAACCACAATGCCAACTCCCCTTGGTTATACTCTATAGAATCAAGAGTAACAACCGATAGGCCAAGCCCATTGGGCCGAAAGGACGATCGAGTCGCAAAGACACCTTGCTTTAGGTTTCCTCCTAGACGAGGTGGACGCACCTTTTTTTTCCAACCATTAGATAAGTTCTGATGAAAGATAAACTCTAACCAAACATGACTACACTGCTCTAACCCCAATACTGTATCGGGGTCATTAAACGGCGGCACCAACACCAGCTTGCCACGGGCACTGGGAGCTAATTGTGGCTGTCGGGGAATACCAAATTTTTCAAAAAAACAGGTTTCGATATAACCAATAGGCTCTAGAGTAAAGGGCATTTTTACGATTTCATAAATTTGTCAATAAATGTAGTGTACCATTGATCGTTATTGCCTATAAAATGATTACATTGTAGAGATAAGGATAACAACAAATGGCCAAGATTGTTTATGGCGTTTCTGGTGAAGGCTCTGGGCATTCCTCAAGAGCACGAGAAATGGCAGCCCACCTGATCAGCTCTGGTCACCAAGTACGCATTGCAAGCTACGATAGGGGCTACCGCAATTTACACGAAGATTTTGACGTGTTACCCATCGCGGGCTTAACGATCGTTAGTGTGAATAATAAAGTCTCTATCGTTAAGACCCTCATTAAAAATATAAAAGCGCTGGCACACATCCGGCATACCTTTAAAACCTTGCGGCAAAAGCTGTTTGACGACTTTAAGCCCGATTGCGTCATTAGCGATTTTGAACCTATGAGTGCCTATCTCGCCAAGCGTTATAAGCTGCCATTAATCTCTCTCGATAATCAACATCGCATGCGTTATATGGAGTATCCGCCGCCACCTGGGCAATATAAAGATGCATTGATTACCAAAATGGTAATTCGTGCAATGATACCCAAGCCTGATGTATCACTTATTATTACCTTCTATTATGGCAAGATTAAAAATCAGCATAGTTTTTTATTCCCTCCGATTTTACGCAAGGAGATACTCGAGCTAACACCGACAAAGTGCGATCATATACTGGTGTACACCACATGGGGGTTTGACGCATTAGTGCAGCAGCTTAAACAGTTTACCCAAGAACATTTTATCGTTTATGGTTACGACCATACCCAAGAAAATAAACAAGAAGGCAATATACAGTTTAAGCCCTTTAGTAAAACCCACTTTCTCACTGATTTAGCATCAGCAAAAGCTGTAATAGCCACAGCCGGCTTTACACTAATGACCGAATCGTTGCATTTGGGCAAACCCTATTTAGCACTACCTATGCAAGGGCAGTTCGAACAAGTACTCAACGCCCATATGTTGCAAGAAGCCGGTTATGGCATGCAAGCAAAAGGAACGGATATCGATAAGATTGTCGCGTTTTTAGGCAATTTATCAACATTTGAGCACAACTTGCAGCAGTACCCCAAGCAAGGCAACACAGCAATTATTGAAAAGCTCGATAAATTACTGGCTGACGACTTGGCAGAACTAAAAAGCCTAGCGTCGAAATAATGACTCAACGCAGCCATATTACAACATGCATTTAAAAATATGGTTGCACGGGCATAATCTCGCAAGCAAGGCACCAACACCTTAGCGGTATAATCACCTTAGCAGGTAGAGATAGCCCGAATACCTAAACCCACTTAATGGGTTTAGGTGTAGTGTGAGCAACTTAAGTATAGGTAACTTGGGTGTAAATAGCTTAGGTATAAATAGCTTAGGTATAAATAGCTTGGGCTCAAATAACTTGGGGGTAAGTAGCCTAGGACTCTCGTGTGCTATCGCTATATACCTATCACTAGTGAGTATTACCCGCTACATCATCCGCTTGCTGTTTTAACCATGCACGAATTTCACTTAAATGATCTAGAGAGTGCCGCTCTCTCTGGCGAAGCCACTCACCCACCGTATATAAACCGTGTTGTAGTGCTTCATTGTCTTGGTAGGCAGGTTCGGCCATTAATGCTTCGAGTGATTTGCGATAAAACTCATGGGTAGATGCCAATGTATCGCATTCATCATATAGCTTGGCTAACTCTCGTTGCAGATAAATATTGTGCAAAGGAGTAGGCTCATTCACCGTATAACTCTTTCTCCCGCTTCTTATGTCACCTTTTATATCATCACCCCCTATGCTTGACTCTATACTGGGTGGTACGCGATAAGATAACTGTAGGCCACTTCGATAAGAAGGCTTATACATACCCTCTTCTATATCGTTGTAGCAGCTTATCTCATTCGCCGCTCTCGGCGCATACATATCAATTGCAGTGCTCATTACCATTATAATCACTCCCTTAGCTAGGTATTACAGACAACCAATACTGTATATTTAAACAGTTAATTGTGCAAGCTTATCGCCAAGTAAAAAAAAGCCAGCATGTAAATGCTGGCTTTTTAAGAGAAATAGAACAATAAAAGGTGGTCGCTGACTAAAACCACCTTTTATTCGATTATGGCTCGATGCAATCCAAATTAATACTGGTTTGGAAATGGAAGTTTGATTGCGTCAAATGGCGCTCAGCAAAGAACAAATCAAAGCTGTATCGCTGGCCTTTTTCAATACCTAGATATTGTGCTATTTCATCAAGGTTAACTGTACGCTCCTCAACAATGTGCACACCACCAATATCAATCGCTAAACGACCATTGATAAACACCCAGAGATCATCATCACCACGGAAGGTAAAGACTTCACCACCTTCGTAATCAAACTCAAGATGTGTCTCCAGTGTGAAGTGGAAATTATGTATAAGGCCTCGACTCACCGCCATAGGTGTATTACCCCATGTTGGATAGCCATCAGGGACTAGGTCTGGATCGATGGGGAAAAACTCATCATTGCTGTATTCCCATACGCTAGTGCTTGATTGGCGATTCATGGTAAGCGTTAAAGGTACGGGTAAATTGACACCCTCTACATTGTTATACCACTGGTTGAAATTGTCTGGCCCGTTTGTCGTTAAGGTACCATCAGTGCCGTGAGCATAAACAGGCTTGCCATCGGCACCTAAGCTATCTCGAACAATACCGATATCTAAACCACTGGTTGATTGGAAATCGGGGTGCGATGCCTGGAAGTCACGAATTAATACCGGGAAGGTACGCTCATTGATATTATTGTTAATAACACAGGCAACTGCTTTTGATTCGATTGTCACGGTATCTGGTGCACTATCGAGCGAGCCATCATTCACGATAAGTTGAGCCACATAAAGGCCTTCTTTATCAGGAGTGAGCCCCGGAGTCGCGGTGTTGGTATCACTCAAGCTGGCACTACTGCCATCAGGCGAGCTGATTAGACTCCAGCTAAAGGTAATCGTGTCACCATCAGAATCATCACTACCGGTACCATCCAATTCAATGCTGCCGCCAATATCAATACTACTATCAGGCCCTGCATTTGCCGTAGGACGGACATTCTGCGTCGATAGAACCACCGTATCTGGCTGGCTGTTATCGCGGCCATCATTCACAACAAGTTGCACAACATAGTTGCCGGGAACATCGATATTTTGCAGGCTAGGTGCTACTTGATCAGCATTCGCCAAATTAGCGTTACTGCCATCAGGTGCTGTTAATAGACTCCACGCATAGATGAGTGTATCACCATCGCTGTCAGTACTAGCACTACCGTCAAGGTTAACAAAGCTACCTACAAGTACAGAGGCATCATTACCTGCATTGGCAACGGGTGGTGTATTGAGAGTATTAATCAATACCGTGTCAGGATCACTATCGAGTAAGCCATCATTGACAATCAACTGAACAGTGTAACTGCCTGGCTCATCGGGGGTGAGAGAAGGATTAACCGCAGAACTATTATCCAACACGGTATTACTGGCAGAGGGTTTTGTTAACAATGACCAACGGTAGCTTAGTGAGTCACCATCGATATCGGTACTCGCCGAACCATTAAGTGTGACAACACTGTCTGGCGTAGCTGATTGATCAGCACCGGCATCAGCCACTGGCTTCACATTACCCACTTCTAGCGTTACGCTATCAGGTGCACTGTTAACGGTCCCATCATTCACAATCAGCTGCACCACGTAGGCACCATGCTGAGTAATCGTGATTTCAGGCATTACCGCACCAGGATCAGACAGTGCCGATGGAGCCACACCTGAAGGGCTAAGAATACGCCATTGATACGTCAGAGAATCACCATCGGCATCACTACTAGCTGCACCATTAAGTGTCACATTGTCACTAATAGAGACGGCTTGATCATTACCAGCATTCGCTATCGGTGCTGTATTGACCGGGTCTACTGGATCGACCGGATCTACTGGATCGACCGGGTCTACTGGATCAACCGGGTCTACTGGATCGACCGGGTCTACTGGATCAACCGGGTCTACTGGATCGACCGGGTCTACTGGATCGACCGGGTCTACTGGATCAACCGGGTCTACTGGATCGACCGGATCGGGATCATTGGGATAATCGCAAATAATTCGGCTTTCATCCAAGTCATCAACAAATTCAGTGCGATAAGGCGCAAAAGGAAACTCTACACCAACGTGAGGTCTACTCATCACCAGATCACTATACAGCTTGTCGCGACTTGCTCTTACGATAGGGAGACGACTCTTAGTCTCGGGGTTATAAACCCAAATACCGTATTTACTGTCGAGCCCATCACTGAGCTGACTGGACTCATCACAAAAGTCATTCACGCCATTATTTTGCGTCAAGCACTGAGACCAGCTCACTAATAATCGAGAACTACCATCGCGGTAAGGCCACACGGCACTATACCAACCATTTTTGGATAACTGATCGGGGTATAAATCTACACCACCAGAAATAAGTGATGCAGGTGAGATGTTAGCGAATACTTTACCTGATGCAATGTTTTCTGGCGATTGCAGCTCAAGCAAATTACCACCCAGAAACTGGTTAAACTGATGCTTAATTAGTGCAGTTAAATGACCGTTTTCTGTTTGTACAATTTTTTCCAGAGAAATGAACTCTTCATCAGAAGCTTCAATAGTTACCGTTCGATACAACTGCTCTAAAGACTGACCATCGGGTGTAATTCTTAGCAGCGTATAGTTGTTACTGGCAATCACCTGACCAAGCTCTGTCGTTTGCGAATATTCACATAGACGCTCTTCAGACCACTGAGATGGTTTTTCTAATGATGACGGTGAACGCCCTTTTGAGGAAAGTAGTTCAGCAACACTGTTTTGTCCCGAACCAGTAGATGATTTATTACTGTTAACAATCGGGCAATTAGTCAGTAGCTCATACCCACGCGACCAACGAATAAAGGCAATGCGGCCGTCTTTCATTGTCGTTGGGTTGGTGTCGTGATTATTACCGTAAGTCAGCTGTAGGATATTTTCGCCCGTTTCAGTCATCGAGTGTAATAATGACGGCTTTTCGCTCGGGCCAATTTTAAAACAGTTTTGATCGTCAACGACCACGTTCTCAATGGGACTATTAGGATTACCCGCTGAGCGATCAGAAGAAAAAACTATGGTGCCATCGAGTGCATAAGTCGGGTTAGTATCTTCGCCAGCATTAGCGAGCAAGTCGTCTTCAATAATACGGCGAATCGTACGCGACTCAAAACTGTACTCATAAATATTCCACGTATTATCACTCAAATGATTATCAGGCCCGTGAGCGGCAAAGACCATACGGCTGCCATCGGGTGAGACATTAAGATCTTTAACGTCGTATTCACTTGTATTTAAAAATGAAGATAATAACTCTTCGTTATCTGCACTGACATCTAAGCCTGAACGCTCCAGCAAACGAGCACCAGGGTTGTACTGATAAGGTGAATACAGCTCCAACGGGGTGCGATCGCTGTTATCGTAAGCTTGCTTAAAACTATCTTCACTCGCACTTGAGCGCTCACCTACACTGCGCTCTACAAACGCAATAGGGGTGTCTTTAGCTAGGGTAAGCTCATTTGATGACTTTGACGAGCTGCCGCCACTGCCCCCCGAACAAGCGGCTAAGAACATGACCGCGGTGCTGACGAACACACGGTTAATACAGTGCATAGATACTTTATTCATAATAGACATCATCATTCACTCTATATTTTTCAAAGGCGTTTAGTGTCTTGCTCAGCAGTGATTTATTGCCAAACGAGTACATTTATTATTCACTATCTAGTGATCGGCGCTTTTTACACAACAAAAAGGCAGATTTCTCTTCTGACGGCTTAATCAACATTTGATCTTATTACCGTTATTAGTCGATCTATGGGGAGGGGGCTGGCTGCTATAGTCGCACTTATTTGATGAAAAAAAATGGTGTAACCTCTCAAATTTTTGACTTAACTTGTCAATTATGATCAAAAATAGATCTAAATCACATTTTTTTGACGACAAATACACTCATTTATTAATAGGCATGAACAAAAAGAAACATAGAGCGACAAGCGTGTTATCCAGTAGATAAATAGTTAACACTGTTAATACTTACCCATTATTCAGATGACGCAAAAAGCAACTTTTTTATACTGTGTATGGTACTTTAATACGCCCCCTGCCCCGACAAACACAAGATATCTATCGGGTATTTCGCAATAGTGACTACTTGGTCAACGACCCCCTACCTAGCCTCCCACAGCATTTACTCAGGTAGGTTGCTGTCAATTAAAGTACATCACAACATGCAATTGCAGCTATTGCCCGACTAACGACTATCGTTAGCTTGGCAAGAAGACAAATTTATATTCTACAGCCGTTTGAGATACATCCTCAGGCCCGAAGTTAACACGTTTAATCCGGGCAAGAATATCACGCTCCAACTTTTGTAAGCCTAATTCACTGGACACTAAACTAAGCTGTGAAATAGCGCCATTGGGTTCAATTACCAGTTTAAAAACAAACTTACCTTCTAGGTCGGGGTTATTTAATAACGCCCGCTGGTACAAGGTGTGTACATTACTTTTAGTGCGCTCAAGGGTTTTACGAATGCTTTCCATATCGCGCTTACCTTGCTGCGACGACAAATAAGACTGAGAACCACTAGGCCCATTGCCGCCTTCAACCAAACCGTCAACAGCTGTTGTAGTATGGCTTGCTAATGTTGTCGACTCATTTTTCATTAAATTACCATCGACATTGATCCCGCCACTTTTTTGCGTCACATGGCTTTGCCCTAAACGTTCGCGAGAGCTACGTGTTACGCTCCCTCGCGTGTTTGTCGCAACATTTTTGTTTTGCATTTTGGCCAAATCGAGCGACCCTCGCAGCGCGCTGAGCTGATTGGAAAGTTCATTGAGCCCCTGAGAGCTACGCACCGATACTTTCTCAGCGACTTTATCGCTTTTTACCGCCGTTTTAGGTGCAGAGCCGGGGTTCTTTTTCTTTGCCGGTGTCTTAATCGTTGCCACTTTGGGCTTAGCTTTAACAGGCTCTTTTGGTTTAACCACCTTTTTTACAGGCTTAGGTTTAATGATTTCTTTAGGCTTTTCTATAACCGGGGGCTTCTCAACCGGTAAAGGCTTTAGCAGCACTTTCGTAATTGCGACATCAAGCTCTCGCTCTTCGTATTCTTTTTCAAAAATAGGTAACCAAGGGATCACAATAAAAAATATAAGTAGTGGCACCAATATCCGTTTAAGTAAGCGCTTAAATGACGCCTCTTGTGCTTCACTGGGCTGCCATGGCAGCACCAGATCTAAAGCCATCGGTTGCATTGTGTGAGGTATAGATGAAGACATTATCAACCACCGACTCCAGTAGCGCTGACAGCGGCATTTGTGCCACCGTAGCTATTAGA
>Ga0193963_1000020_pt1 | contig 79017 bp, 74 predicted proteins | sample FB_6_MG_FD_140359 | JGI IMG/M metagenome (GOLD analysis project Ga0193963, IMG submission 140359) | Microbial mat bacterial communities from the Broadkill River, Lewes, Delaware, United States - FB_6_MG | ecosystem: Environmental > Aquatic > Freshwater > River > Microbial mats | place: USA...
AAGAAATATGAATATAAAAAAGATGAATATAAAAAAGACTATAAAGAAAAGAAAGATATTCTAGATTATAAATTAAAGAAAAGAGCTGATATCTTAGTAGAAAATTTTTCTAAAAAAGTAGAAAAAAAATATGATAATAATGATGATAGAAAAGAAGCTATAGAAAATGTAATAAATAAATTAGACAAATTAGCTGAAAAGAATAAAAAATATAAAACTTTAGTTGATTATTTAAATATGAAACTTAAAAGTAAAGTAGAAAAATATGATGATTCATTTGAAGAAATTGAAGAAATATTTGAATGATTATAATAAAAAAAACTAGGTATTACCTAGTTTTTTTTATTATAATATTCTGCAATAGTAATATTATTATTTTTTAAATATGTTGCTAATTCAATTCAAATAAACCTCCAGTGCCATGGTTCTATTTCATAAGTATCTATGTCTAATCATTTTTGATAAGTGTTATGAAATCAATATGTATGAGCATTTTCATTCATCCAATCATAATATGATTTTAAATTGCTATTTCACATCCAAATTTTATTTGTAGATGCTTCAAAAATATCAATTGCCAATCAACTTTGATGTTCAGAATATCAAGCTTTTGCACAAAGATTGTCAGGACATCATCTATCTTTAATTCACTTTTGATAAGAATATGATCTATACGCGCTAACTACTGATAATTTTTTATCAAATGCATTATAAAAACTTTCTCACATTTTTTGTAATGCATCATTTGCCTCTTTTCTCAATATTTGTGATCATCATTTAGTGTCATATATAAAATCACTTCCTATTTTATCTAACTCAAAAGGTTTATAAGATTTATTTCAAAATGGAACTTTTGCAGATACAAATTTTTGAATTGAATAGTCATCAAATAAATCAATCCTATTTTCAAATTCTAGGTCATGTTTTTCTTTTGCTCAAATGAAGAAGTAATTATCTATAAATCATAGTTTTTCTCATTTTAAGTGTTTTTTAAATATATTTTTTAAAGATTCTCAATAGGTATCAATTATATAATTATGTCAGAAATTATCTATTTCTATGAAATTTTTTTCTCATGAATAATTATCAAAAACTTTTTTTCATTGCCAAAAAGGTACAATTTTATCATTATTTCAATGAATTATTAATACAGAGTTATTAAAATTTTGAACTAATTTCTTTGTTTTATAAGAATCTGAAACAAATAAATATTTTTGTAAAGGAAATCAGAAAATATAATTAGACATATCATATCTAGATGATAATGGCGAAACAAGTATTAATTTATCAAAAGTATTTTTTGATGCAAAATCTGTTGCAACTGCTGTTCATATACTATATCACCATACTATTAAGTCTTCATCACTAATACCTTTTTCTTTTTTAATATATTCATAAAATTCTTTTGAAAATCTATCAACGTTATTTTTATAAGGATATCACTCTGACTTTCAATATCATGGATAATCATATGAAATTACATTGTATCATAATTCATTAATATATTTTATTTCACTATAGAAATAATTTAATGGTCATCAGTTTCAATGAAAATAATAAACTGTCTTCCCTTTTCAAGTTCAAACATATAATCAGTTTATATTATATCAATCAGAATCAATAAAATTAATTTCTTCAAATTCTAAGCTAGAATCTACATATCATACAAGATCTTGAACATTAACTCCAACTCAAGGAAAAGTAGAAATCATTTGTAATTTTTTTGCTCAAATAATTAATAATAAATAAATTATTATTGCTAGAACTATTAATAAAATTGTTTTTCTAAAAGGTGGTTTTTTAACTATTTTTTCTTCTGCTGTATTTTCCATTTAAAATGTTAAAAGTCTAATTACATCATTATAGTAGCATCTCAAACTCAGTCAATTTTTATTATTTGATTAATCCTTAAAAATAGCTACTTTATAATTAATAAATCATAAAAAATATACATGAAAAATAATAAATTCTGATTTACAATGGTTGAAGTAATAACAGTTACAACTTTGCTTATAATACTGTGAACTATTGCTTTTATTTCCTATTCAACTTATTTAATATGAGTTAGAGATACATCAAGATTAACACAATTAGAAATGTTATCAAAATGATTGGAAATATACTCTTCTGAGCACCTATTACCATATCCTCAAGATAAGATTGAAATAAGAGCTAGATGAGAAGTTATTTGATGGCAAGGTTATTTATGAGATGATGCATTTAGAGTTTTAAATTTTAATGCAAATTGAGTAGATCCAGCTGATAAAATTCTATTTTCATATTATATAACAAAAGATAGAAAATATTTCCAAATAATGTGACAAATGGAAGATAAAGCAAATCTGCCAAATTTCTGAATCCAAGAAATTCAGGCAGTTGATTATACATTGAGAACACCTATTATATTAGGAGATAAGTTATGATTATTAACAGATGAATTTAATACCCCCCTTCATCAATTAGAAATATATAAATTAAAATGATATGTTGATTTAACAACAGAAGATAAAGATACTATATTCATTGCAAATATTGAAAACCTTAAAAGTTTTAAATTCTCTTGAGAAATATTAAGTAATAAATTATACACATTATCAAAACCTTGAAGATACTCTCCAAAAAAATGATGCCCAGATTGATTTATATCAGTGTGGTGAGATGTAGAATTTAATCAAAGATGATTTTGTGTTGCACAATATGAGATGACTTACAGTGAAAATGATACAACATGAACTCCAAGTTTTTGAACACATACAACACCAAGTTCTTCATCAAAAAGATGGGCAACTTATAATTATGATAGTACAAAAAAAATAAAATCTAGAAGTGATTATCCTATATCAAACATAAGCCAAAGTTGAGCAATAGATGCCTGTGAAAGTTTATGAAGATGATACCATCTTATAACAAATAATGAATGGATGACTATTGCTAGAAATATAGAGTTCGAAGCTAAAAATTGGTCTAATAAAGAAAATGAAAATTCAAATTTAAATAATCAAAATAAAGATTCTTGATTCATATTTAACTGAAATTCATGAAATAGTACTAGTTGAATATATTGATGTGATTCAACATGATATTATGACTGAACATATAACGAATGATGAAATAAAACATGAGAATCAAGTACTGAAATAGGTTGTGATTTAAAAAGATCTTCTAGTTTATTTAGTTGAGATATAATATGGGATTTTGCATGAAACTTATGGGAACATGTAAATAAATCAAATACAATAAAAGCTTGAGTACTATATTATCAATGAACAACTACTATATGAAGTAGTAATTGATTTACTTGATGGGAATCATGATCAATAACTTCATTACAAAAAGAAAACTATTGACCAAAACAAAATTTAGAAACAGATAATTGAATAGGACAAATATATAGATGAAACTGAACATCATCAAATGTACTAGTTCGTGGTTGATCATCATGGGATGGAGAGAGCACTTGAATTTATTCAATTGATTTATGATTAAATAAAGATTCTATGTTTGAGAACGTTTGATTTCGTTGTGCAAAATAAAAAAGATAAGACTTAAAAGTCTTATCTTTTTTATTGTTCAAAATTTTTATCATATTCTTTTCACTATAAATCAATTTCAAATCTATTTTCATTTCATTCGATAATATTGTGTACAGTCATTAAAATCGAATCAAAAGTAGTATACTGTTTTTCAGAAAAAATAAGTTTTTCCTTACTATTATCATGAAAAGTTGTATCAACAATTTTTGGATTTATTATATGAATTTTTTTTCATTTCATTTCTTGCTTTAAAGCTCATGCGAATCATCTTAATCAAAATTTAGAAGCTTGATAAACAGCAGCACCTTTCATAAATTTTTTTCCAATAATACTTCATATAAATACTATTTTTGCTTTAGGAGAAAGAAATTTTTCAATAGCTTTTATAAAAAGAATTGGTGATAAAAGATTTAAATTAATTATATTAATATATTCATTATCTGTTCATTCTTCATATTTTCAAAAATATCAAACTCATGCATTAATAATAATACAATCAAAAACTTTTTTATCTTGTTCACATTTTTTAACAAAATTGTTAAAAAGTTCAGTATTTGTTAAATTAATGTTAAAATCTTCAACTCATTCTTCTCATGTTTTATTTCTAGATATTGATAAAATATCATTATCTAATTTAAGATTTTTCACAAGATATTTTCATATTCAATTAGATCATCAAGTTATTAATATATTTTTTTTCATTTTAGTTTTCTAAACAAAGTATACAACTATTATCAAACTCTTTAAACATAGAATAAAAAGTATCTCTTACTTTTTTTGATTCACGATAAAATTCATCATTTCATAAATCTAGCATATGCAATATATCTAAGTCAGGATGTTTTGATAATATTTTATTATAATCCTTCTTTGTATAAAGTAATCCTGATGCAAAAGTAGAATAAATATTACAAACGTCTATTTTAGTTTTTATGTAATCTATAAACTCTTTATAAATTTCCTCATAATTATTTACAGGTAATAATGGTAGATACCTAACTCAAACTTTGAATCATTTTTTCTGTAGTATATTTATTGCTTCTAATCTTGAATCTAAGCTAGATGTTCCCTTTTCATATTTATCAATAAGTGATTGTGGATTTAATGAAAAAGCAATTTCTGTATTCTTTGGAACAAATCATAAATCAAGTAATGGTTTTATATTTGAAGACTTAGTTCTAATTTCCATTTTAACATTTTCAAATTGTTCAAAATAATTAATAAACTCTTCGGAAAATCATGACATAATATCCATTCATAAAATATCTGAGTAATCTGATGAATAAAACCAATGTTCTCATTCTCAAAGATTTTTAATTTTTTCTGATATGTCTTTTTTTATGTCTTCATAATTTACAAATACAACCATATTCTCATTTTTAAATGCTCATTTCAAATAACAATATGAACAATCAAATATACAGTTTAAACTTGTTTTAAAGAAAAAAGCACTTGCAGTATGCCCATATCAAATAGGAGCTTCAGTAACTGAATTTGAATTTAACTTAGCAACAATCAATGATTTCTTAGAATTTATATTTTTGTAATCTTTATCAAAAATATTTTTATAATTGTCTACATAAATTACCTCAGAGTTTTTAAATTTTTCAAGTATAGATTTTGTTTGCTTATAATCCTTCGCTTGTTTTTCTATATAAATTATCATTTTTCTAATTATCTAACTAAATAATCTTCCATAAATTTTTCCAGATTATGTAAAAAAGTCTTTTTTACTTCTTCTTTATGTGATTCAAAATAAATTCCAAAATCTTTATTAACTAGTGCCAAATACCTAAAATATAACCTTTTAAATATTTCTTTTTCAGAAAATGTAAATCATAAATGATTACTAAAGACATCTATCTCACTATGATGAATGTTATATTTTCATTTTCAAATTTGAAAATGATTATCAATATATTCAATAATTTTTATAAAAAGATCTTTATAATCTAGATTGTTTCTTAAATTATTTTCTGCTTTTTGAAAGTCAAAATTAACTGTCTCTACTCATACTTTATCAACAGGAACTTTTAATATTATTCTAGGAATACTAAAACTATCACAAACCATTTCGAAACCATAGGATTCCATATCCACAAAAGTTTCTTCTCATAACATAGTTTTATCTGAGATAATTTTTTCACTAGATAAAATACTTTCTATATCTCAAAAGTTTATTATTTTTGGTATAATAAGTTCTTTATTATTTGAATTATTTTTAACTCTCCCTACTTGTATAAATTTTTTATTTTCTTCTAAATATCAACAAACTCAAATATTTAAAACTAAATCAAAATCATGATTTTCTAAAAATCTAGTTAAGTTTATAATCATGTTATAATTCCCCATTCAAGTTGTTAGGAAACTAGTTTTGATATTTATTAATTCTAATTTTTTAATTTCTTCTTTAACTATATTTATTTCTCTAGATAAAGCTCATACTATTAGTATTTTTTTCATAAATTTTATTATTTATATAGGAAAATTCTAAAAAGATAAATATAATTAACTTAATATTATATTCATAATAATTTAATAATTTTTTTCTCTAATTTATTCGGTTTAGTTGTTGGTGCAAATCTTACAATTTTTTCTCAATTTCTAGAAATTAAAAATTTGGTAAAATTCCATTTAATATTTTTTCAAAAAAAAGTGAATGTATTTTCTTTTAAATATTTAAATATTTCATGTGTATTAGCTCCATTTACATCTACTTTTTTAAATACAGGGAATGTAACTCAAAAATTTAATAAACAATTTTCTTTTATTTCCTTATCATCACCAGGTTCTTGATTAGCAAATTGATTACATGGAAATCAAAGAATAACTAATCATTCATCTTTATATTTTTTATATAGTTCTTCTAGTCATGCATATTGATAAGTTAATCAACATTTACTTGCAGTGTTTACTATAATTATAACTTTTCATTTATATTCTCCCATATTAATTATTTTTCAAGATGGAAGAGTTCAATCTAAATCATAGAATGTTTTCATTTTTATAATCATTATTATATATTTTGATTATATAATATAGAATTAATAATATTTGTAAAAATAAAAAGGCTCGATTTCTCGAGCCTTTGTTTTATCTAGTCCTTTCTCTAGATTTAAAGATTGCGTAATTCGTTATTGATATCTACCTTACCACGTTTAGTAGGGTCTATATCTTTAACTATATAAGCACAACTTATGTTAGAACCGCTTTCATTTTGATAAGTTCCTGTCACAACAAGTGAATCATGCGGAACGAAACCATACCAAAATTCGCCTTTTGTAGGAGAATCTTTACGATTATCATAAATTCTTACACTTTGTGTAAGAATTACACCAGGAGCAATAACTGCACCAGAACCGACAATTACACCTTCCGTAGGCTCAGAGCAAATACCAACAAATACATTGTCACCTAGTACAACAGGAATAGCACCTAGCGGTTCAAATACACCGCCAGTTCCAGCTTTACCACTTATATGACAATTCTTACCAATATATGAACATGAACCAGCTGTGGAACCTGTATCAAGCATTGTTCCTTCGCCAATAACAGCTCCAGAATTAACCCAAGTATTTGGCATCATAGCTATATTAGTAATTTTAGCACCCCTTCTTACACCAGGAGGAACCATTCTTAATGGAGATGTTGATATAGGAAGATTTTCAAACTCATCGAAACCCATACCATTACAAGGTAATACATCAGAATAAACTCCTTGTATTTCTCGCTTAGAAAAAAGTTTTGATAAACCTAGCAATAATGCTTTTTTAACCCATTCATAAACGTTAATCCCCATTTCTACTTCTTTAAGGCTATTTGCAGTAGAAAGTATATAAGGATCAACAGCAACAGGACCAAGTTTTCCCATTTCTATTTGGTGAAAAACTTCAATAACAGCCTTTCTTCCTTCAAACTTATCCCCCTGTTTAATTGAACCGCGTTGTTCCCACATCACATCAATTAAAGAAGAAAGTGAAGCATCACGTTCAACAAGAGAATAACCATCCGGGAAATCAAGACCATCTAGTCCATATTCCATAAATGCTCGAATATTCTGATGATTCTCACCGTCAGGGTTATCTAAAACATTTTTATAATGCTCCCCGAAAAGCTCAAGAGTTTGATTTTTATCTAACTCAGCCATCAAAGCAAATGAAAAAATATCAGCTGAACCGCTATTTTCTCCAACGTTATTAAATACATCACCAATAGAAAAAGCTACATTTTGGCGAGTATAGTTATCAGTAATTCCGAACACAGTATTTGAAAAAGACATAATATGTCCCTCTTATTTATTTTATTTTGGTTTTAGTTATACTTCTATTTTTTTGATAAAAGTAGAAGTATTCTATTAATACGATGACTTTTGTCAATATATATGTATAACTAATAAAGATTAATATAAAAAAAGACCTATAGGTCTTTTTTTATATTAATCTTCTAATAAATCTTCAACTTCAAAATCACCATCATCTTCCATTTCTAATTTATCTTCAATTATGTCTTTTAATGCATCTAATTGAGCATAAATTTTTTCTTTTCTATCTTCTGATAATTTAGAGTTATTTTCAATTTTTTCATATGCAGCATCTATTCTAGTAAGAACTTTATCTAGTTTAGAATCAGAAAGTGAGTCTAATTTAGATCATAATTTTTTTGTAAAAGATTCTCTATATTTAACTCTTAATTCTTGTCTTTTTGTTTTATATTCAGCTTTCATTTCTTTTTTTTCTGAAATATAATCCATTCTTTTTTCTTTCATATCACCTCTACTATCTTTCATATCTGAATGAATACTAGTTAATTTTTCTAGGTAAGCCATAGATTCTTCACTATCTCAAAGAATTTCTTCCAATTCACTTAATGTTTCCTCATATCTTTCTTCCATTTCTTCAATTCTCTCTTCCATTTCTTCTTTTAACTCCTCTTTAAGTTCTTCTTTTTCTTCATCTGTCATTTCTTTATATTCTTCTTTCATTTCTTCCATTTCCATTTTTCTTTCTTCCATCATTTCTGCTCTTTCTTCTTTTAATTCAGCAAAAAATAATTTAAGTTCTTCTTGAATATCTTCATCTAAAGCATCAAAATATGGTTTTAATTCTTCTCTTTCCTCTATTCTTAACTCTTTATGTTCACCTCTCATTTCTCACATTCAATCTCTATGTTCACTTTTCATTTCATCCATTGAACCTTTATACTCCCCTTTCATTTCCATTCTTTCTTGTTTGTATTCAGATTTCATTCAATCAGAATCAGCTGATACGTAAGAAACTCCACTTGCAGCTAATAATGTCATAGTTAAGACACTTGCTGTTATTTTTGTAGTTTTCATAATTTTTAAATTATAAATATAAAATGTAATAATAGTATAATCTTTCAACTTAAGAAATAGTTAAGAAAAACATTTCTTTAAAAGATAAATTAATAATAACTAATAATCTTAATTTTACATTAAAAAAAAATATTTATAATTGATTTTTATAAAAAAGTATGCATAAAAAAAGACTATTTAAATAGTCTTTTTTTTAATTTAGTTTATCATCTGCTACTCTATATTTAGGATCTTCCATTACATTTATATCCACTATTTTTTCAGCATTTTTTATAAGTAATCTACAATCTTCTGATAAATGTCTTAGATGTAATATTTTTCATTCTTTTTCATATTTTTCAGTAAGAGAATCAATTGCCTCAATAGCAGAATGATCCATTACTTTAGAATCAGCAAAATCAATAATTATTTCTTTCGTATCATTTTTAACATCAAAAAGAGTTTTAAATTTAGTTATACTACCAAAGAAGATTGGTCATTCTAAATCATAATGAGTTATTCATTTTTCATCTATGAATCTTAGTACATGTATATCTTCTGCTTTTTTCCATGCGAATACTAAAGCAGAAATAATAACCCCCGAAATTACAGCAATTGCTAAATCTTTTGTAATAACAGTTATAGAAGTTACAGCTAGAATAACAAATGCATCACTTCTAGGTATTTTATTCATCATCTTAATTGTTGGCCAAGCAAATGTACCAATAACTACCATAAACATAAGCCCCACTAAAGCAGCAAGAGGAATCATTGAAATAAGTGAAGTTGCAAATACTATTAATGATATTAAGAATACTGCTGCTGATATACCTGAAGCTCTTCATCTAGCTCCACTTGAAATATTAATCATTGATTGACCTATCATAGCACAACCTCACATAGCACCAAAGAAACCACAAGTTGTATTTGCAATACCTTGTCCTATTGCCTCTCTATTACTTTTACCTCTTGTTTCAGTTATTTCATCAATAAGAGTAAGAGTCATAAGTGATTCTGTAAGACCAATAATAGCTAATACTAATGAGTAAGGAGCTATAATATAAATCATATCTATAAATGATTCTTCTATTTTAGGAAGATGAAAACTTGGAAAACTAGCTACCAAATCTTTATAACCATTTTCAGCTAAATAGCTTGAAACTGTTCTTACTTCTTCTAATCAAGGGATAAAAACTACTAATAGAGTAACAAATACAATAGCAACAAGACCTGAAGGTACAGATTTTGTAAGCTTAGGAAGAAAATGCATTATAGCCATTGTAAGAAGTATAAGTCCTCACATTATAGTCATATCTAATCATCCTAACCATTCTTGTCATACTTTAAATTGACCTATTTGTGCCATAAATATTATAATAGCAAGACCATTAACAAATCAAAGCATTACTGGATGAGGTATAAGTCTTACTAATTTTCATAGACCAAAAACTCAAAATAGCACTTGAAGAAAACCAACTCAAACTAATGCCGCTAGTAAATAATCTAGACCATGACTAGAAACTAATTCTACCATAACGATTGCCATAGCTCATGTAGCTCCACTAATCATACCCGGTCTACCACCAAATATAGCAGTAATCAAACCAACTATAAAAGCTGCGTGTAACCCAACCATAGGATTTACACCGGCAACAAATGAAAATGCAATAGCTTCAGGAACAAGAGCTAGAGCAACAGTTAACCCAGAAAGTAAATCAGTTTTTAATTGATTCTTATCCTTCAACTCATCAAAGAATCCTTTCTTATTTAAATATGATAAAAGTAACATAAAATTTACAATTTTTAATAATAAATAAAAATAGTCTTCCATGTGAATAGATGACTATTTTTTGCTGAGTGATTCTATAGAAAAATCATAAAAAGTAAAGCTTGAGAAATACTTTTCGGTATCTTATTAATAATCTATTTTTGACATAAAGTATCTTTTAGATATAAATAAATATGACTTGATAATAAATATCTAGTCAATAAAAATAAACTACATGGAGATGTTAAAATGAAAAAACTTATTGTAGCATTAGCGGTTAGTGCACTTTGCGCTCCAATGATTGCTCAAGCAGAAGAAAAGCATCATTATTGCTCATCAATTGATGATAAAAGTACCCCTGAAGTCGTACGTAATAACGACGAACCCGAAACAATGATTGCAACTTTAGAAGCAAGCAGTCGATACGGCATCAGAAAAGTATTAAAGATAATCCCCGATAAAATCATTACCTCTAAAAATAATGGTTCAACTGGAGAATATGCTTTTTATCACAAGAAAAACAGAACAATGATTGCAAATATCGGCAACACTCCCTCTAAGTCTCCGTCATATGAATATGGTTGATATAAATTATACTCATATGTAACTGGAAGCTAGAAAATAAAAAAGTACTCCTTCTCTTACGAGAAAGGGGTACTCTTTTTTAAAATATTTTTTCAAATATTATATTAACATTCGAAATAGTTTTTAATTCAGATATATTGTTTTTATTAAAGAATCATATTTCTATACATTCATCTGAAGGAATAAAATCTAAGTTTTCTACTTCAATTTTATAACATATATTTGCAATCCAAGGTCTTGCTTTACTTAATCATTTATGTGCAGTTACAAAACAAACTGGTGATTCTTGAATACTTAAAACATTTAATCACATTTCTTCTTTTATTTCCCTTTTTATACATATTTCTATATCTTCTCAATGATCAAGTCAACCTCATGGTAAATCCCATGCTCAATTTTCTTCTTTACACAAAAGTACATCTCAATCTTGATTATAAATAAGTGCTTTAACACTGGTTCTATACCAAGCATCATTTAAATCTATATTTGTAGAAATATTTTCATCAATCATAATAATATCTTTAAAAATTATTAAATTTATTATAATCAAAAAAATATATAAAAAAATCTTTTTTTGTCACTAATATGATTCTTGTTCGTTATAGTTTATATAAGTAATAATTAATTAAAAAAATATGAAAAAAGTAAAAATAATAATATCAATAACCTTTTTATTTTTTATAAGTTATTTTCAGGCAAATGCATGTAGTTGTATGATGCCTGGAGAACCAACTAAAGAAATGGAAAGATCAAACACAGTTTTTATATGAAAAGTGATAGAAATAGAAGATGCTCATCCATTATCAGATATGCTATATTCAATGAAAGAAAATAAAGTAACTTTCAACGTAGAAGCTATTATTAAATGAAATAAAAGTAAATCAATAAGTTTATTAACAGCCAATAGTTGAGCTGCATGTGGTTATGGTTTTGAAGAATGAAAAGAATATATTGTTTATGCTTGAGAACATGAATGAGAACTTAGAGCTAGTCTTTGTTCTAGAACAAGAGATTTAGAAAATGCCTGAGAAGATTTAGAAACATTTAAAAATATAATAAAAGATAAAAATCCAATAATAAATGAAAAAGATGAAAATAGTAAATATAAAGTAAAGTCATACAACCTCTATGTTAGTGCTATAAGTTTATTAGTTTTAATATTTATTGCAGTGATTATATTCAAGGAAATAAATAAAAAAGATTAGCGAAAAACTAATCTTTTTTTATTTAGATACAGATATTTGACTTTAATTGTTTTGTATGTTTAAATAATACAGAATAACTAATAAAAACTTATTTAATGCCTATATTAGATATATTTCTTGAAAATCCAATATGACAATCTTTATGAATAGTTGCAATGCTAATACTATTATACTGATTGACTTTTAAGGATGACAAAAAAACTGTGCAAATCATTATGATTTCATTGATTTTTTGGATAATGCACTTTGTATTCATGTGAATATATTCAGCAGCAATAGTTACTGTTATATGACTTATTCGTTTAATCTTATCTATGAGATATAAATGAAATAAAAAAGTATTTTCATGAGTTATAGTTGCTGTATTAATAACATGATTTTATACTTATGAAAATTATTATTCACTGCTTCCTATGATTGCAGCAATCATATCTGCATATTGATTTTTCTTTTTGGATAAAATCAAATTGCGTTTATTCATGTATATAACTTCTATATTTTGGTTTATTTTCAACATGTGAAACTGACTAATTTGATGAATTGTAAATGAAATTATTGCCCAAATAATACTTTTAACAGCAATGTATAAAATGATTCATGATGAATGAAAAAATGTATATATAATAGATAAAGTTTTTTCAATTTTTCACAAACCTAAGTTTGATGTTTGAAGATATATTTATTTATATGATTACATATCAATCTCCAAAAGAAGTATAAAAGATAAAATAAAGATAAAATTTAATAAAATAAAAAAGATTATGAGGTTATCATAATCTTTTTTATTATTTTAAAGATTTAAATATATCTAAGCTATCTAATTCTTCCCAGCTAACATCATCTCTACCAAAGTGTCAGTAAGCTGCAGTTTTATTATAAATTGGTCTTTTTAGATCAAGCTTTTTTATAATACCATTTTGACTTAAATCAAAATTATCAGAAATAGCGTTTATTATTTTATCTTGCGATACAGTTTCTGTTCAAAAACAATCTACATATATACTTGTAGGTTCTACTACTCATATAGCATAACTTAATTGTACTTCACACTTATCACAAATACCTGATGCTACAATATTTTTAGCTAAATATCTAGCAATATAAGCTCAACTTCTATCAACTTTTGAAGGATCTTTTCAAGAAAATGCTCATCATCCATGTCTACCAATTCATCCATATGTATCAATGATAATTTTTCTACCAGTTAAACCACAATCTCCTTTAGGTCAACCAATTTGAAATACACCTGTTGGATTAATATGAATAATTGTTTCTTCATCAATAAAATCTCAAAGAACAAAATCAATAACTTCTTTTTTTATACCAGCTTTTAATTCTTCTTGAGTTATATCTATTCTATGTTGATTAGAAATAACAACTGTTGAAACTCTAACTGGTTTATCATTTTCATACTCTACAGTTACTTGAGTTTTACCATCTGGTAATAAAAATGGTAATATTCTCTCATTTCTTACTTCTTCTAATCTTTTAGCTAGTTTATGAGCCCAATAAATTGGAGTTGGCATAAATGTAGGAGTTTCATTTGAAGCATAACCAAACATTATTCATTGATCACCTGCTCAACCAGTATCTACTCATTGTGCAATATCTGGTGATTGAGTGTTTATAAGTAAATTTACTGAAATATCGTTCCCATTATAATGAGCTTCTGATTCGTTGTAACCTATTTTTGAAATAGTATTTCTTACAACTTCTGTATAATTAACATTTGCTTTTGTAGAAATTTCTCCAGAAACAATAGCTATTCAAGTAGTAACCATAGTTTCACAAGCTACTCTAGAATTTGAGTCTTGCTCTAAACATGCATCAAGTATAGCATCACTAACTTGATCACAAACTTTATCAGGATGACCACTTGATACAGATTCAGAAGTAATATATGTTTTCATAAAATAATGAATAAAAAAATAAACTTACCAAATAATGGAAAGTTTATTTTTATGCTGAATAATATATTTTTATAAGCTAAAAAACTTATAAAATAATATTCTATAAAGATATCTTTCCCATTAAATGGGTAGGAATTAGCACCTTACTTCTTTGACAAGGCAGGTTGCTGGAGTAATAATAATGGGCCTATTCCCTCTTACTCTCTCTTGATATTTATCAAGTAAAAACATTATATATATAATTCTAATTTATAAAAAGAAAAATATATTTATTAGTTTACAATTACAGAATAATAATAGAGACTAAGTCTTATAAAATTATAATAAAATAATTTGACTTATGAGATTTTATTATTATAAATAGTTACACATAAAAGAAAACCAACAAAAGGACAAAGATATGATTATTTTCATATACTCTATTCTACTAGGTTTTCTTGGGATAAAAGTAATCAATTTAAGCTATTTAATTCGATTTACCAGAGTGTGGACTCACAGCCAGCCACTTGAGCCCAATCCACTTGAAGCGAAGTTTTCTATTTTCCGAATTAGAGATCCTCCGCCCCCAAGAAACTGTAAAAGGGTAAGCAATGCTTACCCTTTTTTTTAAATTCATTTTAATATTCTTTCAGCATGTCATTTTGCTCTTATATTTCTATATTCTTCTAAAAGTTCTCACTTTTTATTAAATATAAAAGTTGACCTTATAACTCATTGAACTATTTTTCAATAATTATTTTTTTCTCAAAATGCTCATAATTCCTTATGAAGTACAAGTTCTGGATCTGAAATTAAATCTATTTTTAATTCTTGTTTTTCTATAAATTTTTTATGAGATTCTAAGCTATCTTTTGAAACTCAAATCAATGTATATCATTTTTCTACAAATTTTTCTTTTAAAGAAGAAAAGTCTTTATTTTCAATAGTACATCAAGGTGTATTATCTTTTGGATAAAAGTAAAGTACTGTTTTTTCATTGAAAGATAATAAATCTTTAAGTGAAAAATTTCAAACTTCTAAATCTGAAGTTATTGCATCATATTTATTTTCTAAATTTATTTTCATTTTAATTGTTTTAAAAAATTAAATAGGAAAAGACTTCCCTTCTCCTCCTCCCAAAAGAAAGTCTTTTCCTATGAATTAAACTCACCGAACAATTTTACATCAATGTCTGATACTTTAAAGTTTTTTGGTAAATTAGGTATTTGAACTTCATCTGGTAAATCCATTATTTCTCAAGTATTTTTATCAATTAGATGAATATGATTTCATACATTTTTTTCAAAATATGCTTTTTTTCATATTCAAACAACTTTTCTTAAGTCTCATGTTTTAACCATGTCTTCAACATTTCTATATATAGAAGACTTACCAGCATCATCGTATAAAGAAGAAACTTCTTCAAAAATTTGTTCAACTGTTAAATGTTTATTATCACAAATATTTTTTATATCTTCTCTATAATAATGTGTTTTCATTTTCTTTTTTTAAATATATTCTACTAACATTTTAATCAAAAATAAAAAAAATCAAAACTTTTTGAGAATAGTTCTCATAATAAAAGCTTTAGTAATTAAACTAAAGCTTCTTTTTCTATATCTGAAATTAATTTATCTAGAACAGAGATATTTTCAATAGATCACTCTTGAACACTCCTGCTTTTATTAAAAACAAGAAAACTATCTATATAATATAGTTTATCATCATCTGATATTACTAAATTTTCTGTTCAATATAAGTCTAATATTTCTCCTTCATCTAAAAGTTTTTTAAATTCTCTTATAAAAAATTTAAATTGTTTTAGCAATTTTGGTCTCATTTTTATTAACTCTACTAAATATTCTCTATTTTCAGGAAGTAATACATCTACTTTTATAGAGATTGGAGCACAAAAAACAAAAATATCATTTCAAAAAGGGACAAATCATTGATTTGGTACAATATTTTTAAATCTTTCTTTTATTACCTTATATTCATTTTCATATTCTTTAATATCTCACCTAAGAAAGCTTTTCTTTGCAAATAACTTAATATTTTTTCACTTTCTGATATAATTAATCATTTCTCAACTACAATTTGTTCAGTTTTGAACAGAATCTCTATGACCAGTTGGATAAAGTTCATCTGCAACTTCTCAAAGCTCTTTAACTGGTGGAATATAGTTATTTATAGCCATAATTTTTTATTTACTTTTAGTTAATATAAATATATCATATGGTTTTCAAAAAAACAAAAATATTATAATTACATAATTGATTTTTAATGGATAATATTTATATCTAACACATTATTATTATCTATTAATTCTAATCAAAAATCTGATAAGTTTGTTATTCATTTTTCACAAATATCTTTTACCCATTCTCACTTAATCTTTTTAACTCAATGAGATATTTTTTTTCAATCTGGTTTTAAAAAATTTATATTAATGATTTTTGTTCATCAATTCATTATATCTTCTAATTTTTCTTTATGTTTTCATCAAGTAACTCATAATCATATTAGCTTAGAATAACTTATAGGTAATAAATTAACAATATAATCTGGATTAGTACTCTTAATTGCTTTAGGTAAATTATTCCACCAATAATCATATAATCATTTTGATTCAATTGGAAGTTTATAATTTCAAATATTATCCAAAGGTTTTACTAATCAATACATTCATGAAAAAATGATAAAATTATCTTCAAAGAACTTTTTTCAATCTTTATTCATTCAACTATAATTAATTGAATTATACATAACTCAACTATATCTATTTATAGCTTCTAATGTTCATGAGTTTTTAATATTTTTATTTAATGTAATTCATTCATCATATCTAGATCATATGCATTTTAAATCTTTTTCTGAAACATTACATGCTATATTAAATGGTTTTTCTAAATTAAAAGTTAATTCTTCTGTATCATATTTATTTTCACTATTTTTTCATTCACTAGGTGGCAATAAGAAAACTATTTTCATAAAAGTATTTTAAAAGTATTACTAATAGTATATAAATTTAAATAAATAAAAAAAGAGAAGCTTCAAACTTCTCTTTTAATCAAAACGTAGTCTCTTGAGTTTATCTTTTTAAACCCTGGGATAATTTTTATAAAAGAATCTTTTATTTTTGAAAAGCTTCTTATTTCTTTTTTTACCCTAGACACTTTTTTACTTGAATAAATCATTCTATTTTCAAAATGAATCAGATATATATCTTCATCTGTTATTGAAACGAAAAAATCTACATTACCAGTTTTTTTATTCTTAAATGAATAAGAAGTTAAAAATATAGGCACCAAATTTTCATAAACATAATCAATGAACTTTTCAATTATTGAAATTGTAGCATAACCTAAAGAAAAGACTTTAGTACCTAAAGTATAACGTGTATTATTTAGAGTAGCTAAGTATGAAGAATTCTCTTTATTAAAAGATTTAATAAAAAGATTCTTATCTTCTATAAACCTTGGATTGTAAGATGAAATTTTATCTATATCAATCCCCATAAAAGATTCTAATAATCTAAAAGATACATTATGCTTAGAAAAAATAATTTCAAATACATTCATTCCTTCAAATGAAAATATTAGTTTATTTTTAAAACTCTTAATTTTTACGTAATTGTATTTATTCTCAAAAAAAGAAATAATATAATTAAATAAAGTTTCTAATGGTTTTCTTGTTTCTAAATATTCTAATTCCCTTTTATTAGCTTCTTTTTCTTCATTTTTATTTACAGCTAATGATTTAGAACTACAACAAAATGAACTAATAGCAGGTTCATTGCAAATCGCATCTTTTAAAAATTTCTTTCGCTTAGTTATATATGACAAAAACTGTTGAAAGGTAAAATTATCCATGTTTCCTCCTTGTAAAAATATGGATTTTTATTATGTTTATAATTATTTTTTTGTCAATAAATATAAAAAAGAGGCTTATGCCTCTTTTTTATATTTATCTTTAGATATTTTATCATCTACTACATTTCATATTTTTTCATATGTTTCATAATAGTAATTTACAAAATTCTTAATATTTTCATTTTTTGGTAAAAAATGTAATCAATCTTTTATTGTATAATCTGATAAAAATACCATTGCATCTTTCTTTTCTAAATAAACATTAATTAATTTTTTATAATGCGATATATAGTTAGATTTTAGTAATTCATAGATACTTTCATCAAAAGATATTTCAATTTTATTCTCTGAATTTAAATTAATTATTCAAGTTTGAAATAATATATCTAAATGTATTAAAGCTTCACAATAATAAGGCTCAACTTCGTTTACTTTTTTATATGCAATTAATCCTATACTTCTCATCACATGATCTACAATTAATTTTCTACTTAATTGTAAATCATTGTTATCTCACATAAAGTATGCAACTAATCATCAAGTCGTAGCTTTAAATTCTTCTATATTTTTAAAAACTCAAGTTTTATTATTCATAATACTCTCACTGTTTATATCTAACCATAACGTATGACCATATTCATGTCATATTGTTTCTATATCATATATTTTATAGAAATTTTTTGAGTCTGAAAATAAATATTTTCTATATTCATCCAATAAGTTTTCATCAAATATTGTACTAGCAAGCTTCATAAAAGGATTACTTCTTTTATTTTCTAAAACCATTTCAGGAAATGCAAAAATCTTTTTTCAATATTTATCTGATATTATTTCATCATTTGGTACAACTTGTGCAGAAAATAATCATGTTAATTCACTTGAATAATATAATACAGGTGATGTTAAGTATAATTGTACTCTTTTCTGATTAGCTAATGAAAAATTATAGCTTGATTCATATTTATCTCTACCAATATCGTCAAAAATCTCTTCATACATATTTAAAATATCTTTCTCTACCTTACTATCAAATACTTTATTTTGTAATCTTAAATCCCATTCAGGTGCTACAGCTTTTCTATATTTATCTTCATAAAACTCTAAAGGATGTGCAATTTGGAATGGTGTTTTAATTTTCATCCATTCATTATCAACAATAGACCATTTTTCTACCAATAGATTAACATTAGTTTCATTAAATGCATTTTTAATTGAAGTTAAATAAGATATATATTGATTTTTAGAATCATATAAATCATCATTAAGATTATTTAAATTCTCTATAAAAATATTTAGTGCATTTATTATTTCTCAAACTTCATAAGAAAATACATCTTTATAACTTTTAGAAATATATTTATCATCTTCTAATACTAAGGTACTATAAGATCTATCAGCTATTTCTCAATTATGTCATAAATCAAATAAATTATTTTCATTTAAATATGAAATTATTTTATCACTATTGTTTTCAAACTTATTTTCCAAGTCTCTATTAATTCAATTAACTATATGATTTCTCCATGGAAGGAAAAATTTATTAAAAGCATTTCAAACTAAATGAGTTCATTTAAATATTTCTAAATAAAACGAAGTTAGTAAGTTATTATCTTCAATAAACTTTATAGTTTCTAAAAATATTTCTGAATGAAAATCTACTACATATTCATAAGATAAATCTAATATCTCATCTTTTTTTTCTTTTGAAAAATTATTATTATCTAAATATAAGCTAAGTGAAGATTCATTTAATCAAATTAATCTAAAATAAGCACACAATCTAGTCTCTTCATTTGATTCAATTCATATATAAAAAAGAAAATCGTTTAATACCTCCCTTTCTTCAGTGTTTTCTTTAACTCAAATTAATATATCATTTAATCATGAATTAATATTATTATAAAATGCTATAATTTCTTTTATATTTTGTTCTAATACTTCTTTTTTCATCTATATAATTTAAAAAATATTTAACATAAATATATTCATAAAAGAAAAAAAACAAACTAGTAAGTTTGTTTTTTTTCTAACCAATGATATTCCTGTCTAACTAATTTATCTTCATTTTTATTATTTTCTAATACTTGCTTGATAGCTTCTTCAGTATATATATTAGTTTGACTTCATTTAAATAAAATAAGATATTTATTATTAGATTTTTTTAAATAAGTTTTTAAGAAAGTTCATGCGTCTTTTGAATATTTAAAATTTCATAAATGAGTACCAAAATATTTCTTTGTTTCCTCTCATACAGAAATAATTTCTCAATATGATTTTAAGTATGCATATAGTTTTCTATGTTCTGTTTTAGATCTTTTTCATAGCTCTCTCATATCTCATACTACAAATAAAATTTTGTATTTTTTAAATATGTTTTTCTTTAACTCATTAGTGTTTTCAATCATTTTCAGCATACTTGCAGGTCAAGCATTGTATGAAGAATCTATTAATACAGACTTATTAATTCAATTAAATAATTCAAACCTTCATGGTTGATTTATTAATTTTATAAAAGTTCCATTCTCAACATAATCAACATCAAACTTTTTTAATATCTTTAAAGCAAGAGCTAAATAAACAAAATTATCTTCTCACATAATATTAGTTTTAACAACATTATTGTCAGATTTAATAACTGATTTAATTCATTTTCACTCACATATATATTTATATTTTAATTCTCATTTTTTATTAAAGAATGAACTATCAACATTCAAACTCTTTTTTGAATCTTTTAGAAACTCATCTTGTTTATTTAGGTAAGCTTTTATTTTAGTATTTTCAATAAGTTTAATTTTCTCTTCTCATATTTCTTTTTTAGAAGAAAAATTTTCTACATGTATGTAATCTAATTTTGTAAAAATTGAATAATCAGGTTTTACTATTTTTAGTAAAAAATCCATATCTCAAGGATGATCTACTCAGTATTCTAAAACTAAAATATCATATTCTTTTTTTCAAAAAAATGCTTTTCTCAAAAATTTGAAAAATATCTTTATTAATGATTTAATTCATGGATTATATTCTTCTAGTTTAAAAATTGAAAAAACTAAACCTAGTTCAGAGTTAAAATTTTTAGGAGAAGTATAAATATTCTTTCCTTCTAAAAGTTGTTTAAAAACTTGAAAAATAACCATTCTACAGCTTGTTTTTCAAACACTTCATGTTATACCTATAACAATAGGCTTATGTCTTCTAATGTAAGTTTTTGCTAAAAATGCATATAGAACATATATTATTTTTAATAGAAATTTTTTCATCTTTATTTATTAGTGTAATAATCAACCATTTTATAAATATAGTAACTTGCCATATATAAACTACTTTCTTCTATCGAATCATTATTATTAATTAATGACTCTTTTATTCATTCATATCAATTTAAAATTTTATCTTTTGCTACTTTTACAATAACTCAATTCTTTAATTTAATAGTTATAAATTCATCATTATTTTGTGAAAATGTATTCTTTTTTTCATTATATTTTATTGGAGAGAATGCTTTATAATCATCGTTTTCTTGATCATCACTAATAGCAACTATATTTCATTTTAATGATTTTATAAAATCATTAATTTCATAAATTTTATGATCATCTCAGTCATAAGGATTTTTAGCAAGAACCTTATCTCAAAATATTCAAGAAATAATTATTATATGACTTCATTCATATATTTTGTCATCTATTTCTCATCTAAAATCAACACTTACAAAAAATACAGCATTATCTTTGAATCATCAAAAAAATTTTCTAAATTCATCTACAGTATCAAATTTTTTATTATATACCTTTCATAAAAGTCATTCTTCTCTAGCCAGTTCTAATATAGCATAATTATTCCACCCACTATCTTTTGAAAAAAACTTATAACTTTTTTCTTGATTTGATCAAAAATCATAGAATGAAAAATCTCTTTCAGAAATTTCAGGTATATCTATACTAGATATATCTCTTCAAAAATGATTCAAACAAAACTTAAGACATGAAAAAGAACAACTTCTTCTTCTCCAATATTCCTCATCAGATAAGATTTCTAAAGTCATTTGACAAATATTTTGATCTTTATGATAAGGAAAAATTAAACAAGTACTTTCGTTTGAAGATTGTTCTGTTCATGTAATTTTATCTTTTACAATATCCATACTATTGATTAAATCATTTTTTATTGTTTAATGAAGATTATTGTAACAATTTTTTTTTTATTAGCAAGTTATTTTACTATTAGTTTTTCATATAAATTCCATACAATTCAATCTAGATGAAGAGGTGATATTTTCAAGTTATTTGATAAATCAGAATAAAATAAATTTATATCTTCATATTCTCATTTATATATTTCAAATAAATTTGATAACCTTGAATCAATAGGTATAGAAACATCTTCAGGATATTCAATAAAATCAAATAATATTCTTGATGAGTATCAAAACATTTTTACAGCAAATACAATTGTCTTTGCATCTTTTTTTTGTTTCATAGTCTTAGACAACTCATCTCTAAGTTGAGTCATATTTTTATAATAGTACTCTCCTTTTCAGAAAAAATTATCAATAAATGGTCTAATTTTTTCTATTCTTCATTGTTTAGTTGAAACAAATCTCTTATTATTTTTAGATTGAGAAATAAAAAATGATAATTTATCTAGGAAATTAAATCTATCAACTTCAATAGCAGTAAAATAATCAGAGAACTCTTCCCAATAGTTTTCTCATTTTCAAGAAAGTTGATAACAAATTATAGAATTAGAAATTGTTAAAGCTAAAAAAAGCTCTTTATCTAAAAGCTTTTTTCATAATTTTTCTAATGCAATAAACTGCCTATCTTTTAACTCTAAGTTTAAAGCATCTTCTAGAGTATAATTTGATAATCTTTCGTATAATTTATTCATAATCACCTTTTATTTATCAAAATTCTTAATTAAATTTATTTTATCTTCTTTTTTTAATTTTTTAATTTCTATTTCTCTTTTTGTAGCACTACTTCTATCTTCACACTCTTCAAAGTAAACCATTTTTACTGGCTTTCTTATACTCGTATACTTTGCACCTCAAACTATTTCTCAATTATGTTGTCTTAATCTTCTTTTTATATCAGTTGTAATACCAGTATATAATGTGTTATCTGAACATTTTAATATATAGACTATATAAGACATTATTTATTTTGAATAATATAAAATGATGAAACAATTCATGTTGTTTCTGTTCTTAGTATTCTATTTCAAAGATGAACTTTTTTAAATCATGAATCTATAAATACACTTATTTCTTCATCTGAAAATCATCATTCAGGTCATACAAATAGATTTATATTTTTATCATAATTTAATTCAATATCTTTTATTGATGCAGATGATTCATCTTCAGTATGAAATAATATATTTTCTGAACCTTCAAAATCTCATAATGAAATATCATCCATAATTACAAGTTCCGGAACTATAGATCTTCATGATTGTTCAACAGCCTCAACTATTATCTTATTTAATCTAATAATTTTATTATCAGAAAGTAATAATTTTTGACTTCTTTCACTTTTAAAAAACATAAAATTTGTAACTCATACTTCAACTCATTTTTGAAGTATGTATTCAATCTTTTCAAGTTTATTAGGTAATGCTCAGATAATATTTAAGTTAAAATCTATTTCACTTTCAACATCTATATATCATGTTTTTTCAAGATATACTTCTCTTTTATCAACAGATTTAACTTCGAATATAAAATCCTTTAAATCTTCTCAATTAAAAAATGATAATTCATCTCATATTTTAACTCTGAGAACTTTAATAAGTTGATTTAAAACATCTGGGTTTTTAATAGTTAAACTATCGTCTATTTCTTCTAAGTTTTCAAAATAAAATCTTTGCATTTATTTTTTGTTATAAGTTATATTATACAACTATAATACCTAACATTTTTTTTAAATCAAAATAAAAAACTCGTGAATTCACGAGTTTTTTATTTTGATTATTATCTAGGCATTCCATAGAAATCTAGACCTTTTTGATCAACCATTGATTTAGTTACAAAATTCTTCTTTTTACCTTTTATAAAGAATCCTCTTTCATCTATAATACCTTGTTCAATTAATGATTCAATATTTTTAGTTTTTAGTTTCTTTTTAGGAAAAGATTCTTTATTTTTTAAATAATGAGTTCTTGCTTTATAAGATTGATTTTTCCTTGCTTGTGGATTTTCATTTCACATAAAAACTTGAAAAGATTTTTTCTTACCTTTCGATAGTTTTCTTGCTGCTGCTTGTTTTTTTACAATTCTTGATGTAAGACCGTGACTATTTGCCATAATTTTAATTTTTAGTTTTAAATGTTTTTTTCTATTTTAATAAAAAAAGTAGAAAACACAAAGCAAAAAACATTCTTATACTTTCTACTTTTTACTTTCTACTATAGTTTTTTAAATGGAGCGGGGGACGAGGTTTGAACTCGCACACCCAAGGGTTGAAGCCTTAGTACACTCACTCTGTTATGTTACCCCCGCATGAATCAACTTATTCAGTTAATTGCAGGAGGTATTTTATAAAATAATTCCCTATTTGCAAGTTTTTTTTTAAGTTTTTTCTAAAAAAGATAAATATTTTTGTTTTTAGCACTTTTATATTAAAATATATATAGTTATATTATATAAACACTATCTATAATGTTTGATTTAAATATAGAGAATCTTAAAAACACTCTACTAAATTGATTATATGAACAATTTTATACAGCATTAGAGTTTTATCTACCTAAGCTTGTATGAGCATTATTAATTGTTTGATTATGATTTTTGATATCAATTTGAATATATAAATTAGTTATATACTTATTCAAAAAATTTAAAATAATAGAGATTATTGATAAGTTAACAATGACCTCTGATGATATTGAAGTTGAAAAAAAAGAAGAAAAGATAGAAGATACTAAACCTAAAAGAAAAAAAATATCAGATAAAATTAAAATAAATGAAATAACAGCTAAAGCTATTTCATACTATATATTCTTAGTATTTTTCAGATTTTCAATAGTAGTTATATGAATTCAAGAAGTAGAAGATTTTATGTGAGAACTTTTAGCCTACTTACCTAGTTTATTTATCGCTGTTGTTATTTGATTCTTTTGAGTTAGGTTTTGAAACTTTATATATGATGTTGTTTATCATGCACTAGATCTTACAAAACAAAAAACTGCAAAAATAATAGCAAGTTGAGCAAAAATTATAATATTGTTTTTTACTTTGATGGTTGTGTTATGAAAAATTTGAATTGCAACAGAAATAACTAACACTATACTTATTTGATTTGTTTCTATGTTAGCAATAGCATGATGATTAGCATTCTGATTATGATGAAAAGACATTGCACATGAAATTCTAGAAAGTTTTAGAAAATAAAAAAAGTACCTTATTAGGTACTTTTTTTATTTTTTTATTTGGAAGTAATTTCATCTGCTATAAATAGTAGATTGATCAGGTGATGTAATTGCAGGAAAAACTATATCACATTCTCTAATAGTAGAATTAAAATCAACTTTATTAGAACATGGACAACTATTACAAACAACATTACCATAAACTAAATCTCATCATTTATATTCACAACTTGTAGCAAAAGATTTTGGTGAACAAACTCATCAAGTTGCACAATAAAATCAATTATTACAGTCAGAATTTTCAGAACATAAATCATCAAATATTGGACATCATTTATTTTTTTCACTTCATTTTATATCCGGACATAAATCTGATATATCACTTACTCCATCGTTATCAAAATCTCATACAACTGAAACTTCTTTCTTTTCTGAATATACTCAAAGAGTTTCAGGAGTTAAACAATCATATTTTTTACTATCTATATCTTCTTGAGTACAAATATAATTTATTTTATCTGATGGTGTTCTTATTTGATAATCATTTTCATCGATTACTCAATCTCAATCTAGATCAGAATTTTCTTTCTTTTCTGAATAAACTCAAAGAGTTTCAGGAGTTAAACAATCATATTTTTTACTATCTATATCTTCTTGAGTACAAATATAGTTTATTTTATCTGATGGTGTTCTTATTTGATAATCATAAATATTTAATACTCAATCTTTATCTTCATCTCACAATTCTTTTTTCTTTGAATATACTCCTAAAGTTTCTTGAGTTATACATCAATATTTTTTTGCATTTATATCAATTTGAGTACAAATGTAATTTATTTTATCTGATGGTGTATTTATTTCATTATCATTATCATCAGATACTCCATCTCTATCTGTATCTGAGGAATCTTTAAGTTCAGAGTAAACTCATAAAGTTTCTTTTGATAAACAATCATATTTTTTTAATGATATATCATCTTTAGTACAGATATAATTTATTTTATCTAATGGTGTAAATATTTGATAATCTTCTTGATCAATAACTCAATCAGAGTCTGAATCCTTAATATCCTCATCTAATACATTTATCAAAGCTGTTGAATATACAGTATTATTATTTTTATCAGTTACAGATAGTTTCACTTTATATATTCATACTTCTTTATATATATGATTTACTTCTTCTCAAAATCAAGAAGTTCAATCTCAAAAATTCCAGTAATAAGAATTTTCATATGAATTTCAAGATGCAATACCTTTAAAAATTACTAACAAAGGTGATGTTCAACTAATTGGATCAGCATCTATAGAAACTTTAAAATCATTATTTTCTCATATATTTAAATTGCTTCAATTCCCTATTTGTATATCAGCATAAACTTCTCCTGTTTTTCAGTTTTCAGTTATAGCTCTAAAGTAAACTCTATATTTTCAATCATTTAAAAAATCATGATTATCTATATATTTTCAATATTTTTTAATTTCCTCTCAAGTAAGGTAATTATAAAATCTCCATATATATCAAGTATCCTCATTTATTGAATCTCATGCTGAGATTCAAACATTCCCTTTAAAATCATAAATCTTGTCTTTTCAAGATAAATCTGAAAAATTACATGTTCAAGAAATTGATTCATTACAACTTTTATCAAATATATCAATATCTAATCATATTTTATCTTCTACTTTTTCCTGGCAAGAATTAGCTTTCAGAGCTACATATGCAATTTGTAAAAATTTTTCTTTTGAAATTGCTTGTTTTGGTCTAATTTTTCAATCTTTTACATTTATAAGTTTATAGACTTGTTTATTTCAATTTTTATCAAAATCTACAACTTCATACTCTAAAGCTTTTTTAATATCAGGATAAAAACTATAAACACTTCCATCAATATTTAATGGTGAAACATCATCTGATAAGCTTTCAGTTATATTTCAATTAGCTATTGATAATCTCATTTCAGCAGCTTGTTGATTTGTTAATATTCCTGAAGTTCTAAGAATAATAGCAATAGCCTCTTCTAAAATAATAGTATTATCTGGACAAAATGGTTTTTCTCAATCTTTAGAAGTTCAATTTTCACAAGCAGTTCATTCATGATATCAAGAAACATTTCAAGAATTTTCTGCCTCAGCTATACAATAAAAATTTTTATTATTTCTATTTAAATCAAAGAATAATTCTTTAGTTGAATATTTTTTTATAAATTCGTAAGAAGTTTCAGGGCTTATACATTTTTTACATGAAACCTCCATTGTAATACCAACAAAATCATCACGATTTAATAATTCTTGAGGATTAAATCTTCAATTTACATCAGGTGAAATCATTCACTTATCATATAGAGTTTGAAGTTGATTATAGTATTTATAATCTTTATTGATATCTAAAAAAACATTCTCAACTGGTATAGAATCAGCTAGAACAGTAAAATTTCAGAAACTAACAAATAAAAGTAAAAATAAAAAGATTTTTTTTATCATATGGAATTTAAATTAAAATTAATTTACAGCATACATTACAATTCAAGCAGCAACAGAAACATTCAAAGATTCTTTTTGTCATCTCATTGGTATAATAACAATCTCATCTGATATATCCATTATTTCTTTATTCACTCATGTTATCTCATTTCACATAACTAAGCAAACTTTATCTTCTTTTCTATCAAATAGTTCTCTATAATTTATACTTCTTTCATCTAATTCAACACTATAAATTTTATATCAGTCTTCTTTTAATTTTTTTATAATAGAAAAAGGATTTGTATAGTATTCCCAATCAATAAATGTTTCTGCTCATAAAGCAGTCTTACTTATATCATTTCTTGGTGGAGTTGGGCAAGTTCAAGTAAGTATAACTTTTTCAAATCATGATCAATCACAATTTCTAAAAATTGCACCTACATTTTGCATACTACGAATGGAATCTAAAAGTATTATTTTTGACATATTTTTTTTATTTAATTAACACTGTATTTTTATACATTTTTTTTGTAATTTATCAACTGTTTTTCTTTTATTTTTGGGAAACTTATGATATAATATTTAAAGTTTAAAAAATAAATAAAAGAATAATGGATTATTTAATTATTTTTACAAGTTTAGTATCAATTTACATACTTTCATTGCTTATAATAAAAGTAATCAGAAGAAAGTATGATTATAAGAGAACCTTAAATCTTACATTCCTTAAAATTACTCTACCAAAAAAAGATAGTGATTTTGATGAAAAGAAAGAAACTACAAAAGATTTTAAAGAAATGATAGGTTTAATGGAACAATTATATTCTTCTCTTAAAGCAATTCATTCAAGAAAAATCTTAAAAAAAATTTTATGACAAGATTTATTAAGTTTTGAATATATATCTCATGATAATGAAATTCTTTTTTATGTTGTTGTCCCAAAAAATTATAAATACCTTATAGAAAAACAAATAAACTGATTTTATACTGATGCAATTATTGAAGAAACAACAGAAGTAAATATATTTAAAAATAGAAAATATTTTGAATCAACATATATAAATACAAAAAAAGAATTATTCTTCCCTATAAAAACATATCAAAAATTAGAATCTGATCCAATTAATAATATAACTAATGCTTTTTCTAAACTTGAAGATGATGAATCTGCTTCAATTCAAATACTTCTAAAACCAGTTAATGATAACTGGCAATGAGAATCTGCTAAAGCAAGTAATAGAATTATAAAATGAAAATCAACTTGGTTTACTCTTAATCCAGTAAAACTATTAATTTGACTGATAGATGCATTTTCAACTTCTGAAGATGATAAATCAGCATGATGAGATGATAATACATCAGCATTAACTCAAGAAAGAGCAAAAACTGTAGATGAAAAATGAGATAAAACTGGTTTTGAAACTATTATAAGAGTTGTAGCAACTTGAAATAACAAAACTATGGTAGAAACTGAACTTACAAATATAGTATCAGCTTTTACGCAATTTAGTCATCCAGATTTTAATAAATTTACATCTACACTACATCATAATAAGAAAAAATTAATAAAAAATTATATTTACAGATATTTTAGGAAACCTTTTTATCTTAAAAAGATGATTCTAAATACTGAAGAATTAGCTTCGATATTTCATTTTCCACATATAAAATATAATTCGACTCCTGAAATAAAATGGCAAAACTTTAAAATTGTTAAAGCTCCCAATAATATTCCAAAAGAATGAATATTGTTAGGACATAACATTCATAGATGAGTTAAAAAAGAGATAAGAATTAAAACAGAAGATAGATTCAGACATTTTTATGTAATCTGACAAACTGGTACTTGAAAATCTAGTATTATGCAAGTTATGGCTAGACAAGATTTTAATAATTGAGAATGAGTTTGTATTGTTGATCCACATGGAGATTTAGCAAGAGATTTGTTACCATTTATACCTAGAGAAAGAGCTGATGACGTTATAGTCTTTGATCCTTCAGACACTGATAGACCAATGTGACTTAACCTTTTGGAAGCTGAAACTGATGATGAAAAAGAATTAGTTGCAATGGATGCATTAAATATAATGATAAAACTATTCGGTAATGAAATTTTCTGACCAAGAATACAGGATTATTTTAGAAATGCAGTTCTAACTCTTATGGATTACCCTCAAGGATGAGCAATAACTGATGTAGTTAGATTATTCACTGATGTTGATTTCCAAAAAGATAGAGTAAGACATGTTAAAAATCCTATTGTTAAAAATTGGTGGGAAAAAACTTATGCATCTATGTGAGATAGAGAAAAAGCAGAAATAATACCTTATTTTGCAGCAAAATTTGGTCAATTTACAACAAATAAAATGATGAGAAATATTATTGGGCAAGTAAAATCTAGTTTTGATATATTAGATATCATGCAAAATAAAAAAATTCTTATTGTAAACTTATCAAAAGGTAGATTATGAGACCTAAATTCTAAACTTCTTGGTATGATGCTTGTATCTAAAATACAAATGGCTGCCATGAGAAGAGATAATATACCAAAAGAAGAAAGAGCTGATTTTTATCTATATATTGATGAGTTTCAAAACTATGTAACTGATTCTATTGAATCAATATTATCAGAAGCCAGAAAATATAGACTTTCATTAAATATTGCTCATCAATATTTATGACAATTAGAACAATCTGATGCATTAACAAAATCTAGTTTAAATTTAAAACAAGCAATTTTTGGTAATGTTTGATCTGTTATGAGTTATAAAATATGACCTGAAGATTGAGAATTTATGTCAAAATACTATGCTCCAACATTTTCAGAGCAAGACCTTGTAAATATGGATAAATTTAAAGCATCTATGAAACTTGCTGTTGATAATCAACCTACAACTCCCTTCTCTATAATTCCAGTAAATCCGTATCTTGAAAAATGAGAAGATAAATTAGCAAAAGCATTTACTGAATTATCAAGATTAAAATATTGAAGAGATAAAGAATTTGTAACAAAAGAAATTGAATATAGAATATGAACAAAATAAAATGAAAAAATATATTATTATATCAATATTAATTCTATCTTTATTTTCATGTTGAGAGCAAGAAAATACTGAGGTGTTAAATAAAAATAAAATCATAATTTCTTTATGAGATAGTTTAACCGAAGGTTATGGAGTTAAAGATACAGAAAACTACCCCTATAAACTTGAAAAACTGCTCTTAGAAGAATGATATGAGTATAAAGTTATAAACTGATGAATAAGTTGAGATACTTCTCTAGACTTAAGAAATAGAGTTAATGAATATCTAGAAGAAGATCCTGAAATAGTTATAATTGCAATCTGAGCAAACGATTGACTTAAAGGCAAACCTGTAGATAAAATGAAAGAAAATATAACATATATTGTTGATTTATTTTTAGAAAATAAAACTAAAGTAGTATTGTCTGGTATGGATACACCAATAACATATTGATTTTGATATAGGAGTGACTTCAAAGATTCTTATAAAGAAATTAAAAAAGAAAGAAAAGAAATATTTTTTCATAAATATTTTTTAAAATGAGTAGCCCTAAGACCTGAATACAATATAAATGATAATATACACCCCAACTCACAATGATATGATATTATCACAAATAATATCTTAGAATTTTTAAAAGATGAAAAAATAATAAAAAAGTAAGCATTAATGCTTACTTTTTTATTTAATATAATTTTTAAGTTCGTATTTATTTTCTTTATTATCTTCAAAAAATATATTATCATTTTCAAGATATATTTTATTTAATATTTTATCTGATTCATATATTATATACTTTTCTTTTGTATCTGGGTTATAAAAATATATAGCATTTTCTAAATCTAATTCAATATCTAAATTATTAATCCTAGTATTATCATCTTTTGATATTATTCCTATATATCATCAATTATAATCTATAAAATCATTAAAAAAGTGAAAATACTCTATATCCTTATCTATTTTAGAATAAATAAATATTCAATTAATTGTTTTTAATAAATAATTATTATTAGATTTTTTAATATAATCAATATCTATATTTAAATCTATATCATATAAGTCTCATAATATATTATTATAGATATATTTATTATTCCCTACAATTATGTAATAATCATCTGAATTATAAATTTTTTTTACTTCTAAGTCTTTATTATTAACTAAGTTAAAAACTCAAACAAGTTTTGAATCAGAGTTAAGATGTAATGAATTATTTATTATTGAAAAATAAAACTTTTTTCATTCAACATCTATTACTCTAAAATATTTTTTATTATTTTTTAAATCTTCTATTTTATCAGTATTTGATTTTATTACGACTTTTTTATCAACTGCTTCAAGTGAAATTTCTTTTTTTTCTTCAGAAGAAGTTATGTTTTCTAGTTTTTCTTCTTCTAGCTTATCAGCTAAATAAAAGAAAAAATAGTAAAAATATCAAAATATTATAACTCATAATATTATTAGTATTCAAGCAAATCTATTATTCATCATATTTTCATTAAATAATACTAGTTAAATAATATTTAATAATTGTTGTTTACAAAATTTATCTTGATAAAAAAAACAAAATATATATCCTTAACAGGTTATTTAAAGATAAAAAATAAAAAATGATAATAGACTGAAAAAAAATAGCTAAGGAAATATATGATGAAATCAAAAACGAGGTTTCAAAAGAAAAAAAGAAACCAACTCTTTGAGCAATTTTAGTATGAGAAAATAGTTCAAGTTTAAGATATATAAAACAGAAACAAAAGTGGGCAGATTATACATGAATAAACTTTGAGTTTAAAAAACTAGATGAAAATGTAAGTGAAAAAGAATTACACTCTTTAATCAAAGAGTTTAATAATTCAGAAGATATAAGTTGATATATAGTTCAATTACCTTTACCAAAACATATAAATACAAAAAAAGTAATCAGTGCTATTTCTCCTAAAAAAGATGTAGATTGATTTCATCCAAATAATCAATGAAAAGTTCTTATTTGAGATACAACTTGATTTATACCATGTACTCCTGCATGAATAATGGATATATTCAAAAAAGAAAATATAAAATTAGAATGAAAGTCAGTATGCGTTGTATGAAGAAGTAATATAGTATGAAAACCTATAACTGCCTTATTAATAAATGCCTGAGCAACTGTTACAAGTTGTAATAGTATGACAAAAGATATTAAAAAATATACTAGTTGAGCAGATATAGTAGTCGTAGCTGCTTGAAAACCATGAATATTAAAAGTTGATATGATGAAAAATGGTACAACTGTTATTGATGTATGATTTACGGTTGTTGATTGAAAAATAATGTGAGACGCAGATACTAAACTTATTGATTTAGTATGAAATAAAGTAACTCCAGTTCCTGGATGAGTATGAGCACTAACTGTATCTATGCTTATGAAAAACACTCTAAAAGCCCATAAATTACAAAAATAAATCACTAAGAGATTCCCTATAAATAGGAATCTCTTTTTTTTTAAGAAAAAGTCTAAAAAAAGTTTTGACTTATAATATAATTTTAATAGAATATGTCTCGCAAGTTAGGAAGTGATTTTAAGCGGGTATAGCTCAATTGGCTAGAGCATCTGCCTTCCAAGCAGAGGGTTGTGAGTTCGAGTCTCATTACCCGCTCCATTAAATAACTTGTAATAAAAGTAGGAAGTTACTACTCTCTACTTTTATTTTATTATACGGGTGTATAGCTCAGTTGGTTAGAGCGCACGACTGATAATCGTGAGGTCCCAAGTTCAACTCTTGGTATACCCACCATTTAAAAATAAAACTAAAGCTGTTTGTTTCTCAGAGACAGCAGCTTTAATTTTTCGGAAACTGGCGCAATTGGTAGCGCACGTGTTTTGGGAACACGGGGTTGTAGGTTCAAGTCCTGCGTTTCCGACCATTTACAAAAAATCAAAAAGACAACTTAATATTTATATTAGTTGTCTTTTTTATTGTATTAAATACTATTATAATAAATAATGTTTACCATAAAACTATGAAAAAAATAATTTTAACAATACTTACACTATTTTTACTTATTTCATGTAATGAAAAAGAAATAGTTGAAGAAGAGAATCAAACTATAACTAATATAGAAAAGTATAATATTTTAGCACTATGAGATAGCTTAACAGCTTGATATAATCTAGAATACTCAGATTCATACCCTTCTCAGTTAGAAAATAAGTTAGAAGAAAAAAACTATAATTATAAAGTAATAAATGCATGAGTAAGTTGAGATACATCTAAAAATTTATTATCAAGAATAGATTTATATACTGGTAATTATGAAATAATTTTACTAAATATAGGATGAAATGATTGACTTAGGAGTCTAAGTACCAATGATTTAAAAGAAAATATAACGACTATAATAAATAAATTCCCTGAATCTAAAATAGTGCTATTTTCAATAGATATACCTTGAAATTATTCTCTGTTATATAGAAATAAATTAAAAAATGTTTATAAAGAAATTTCAGAAGAAAAAGAAATTTATTACTATTGATTATTCTTTGAATGACTAGATTATAGTAAACATTTCTTAAATGATAAAATTCATCCTAATAAAGAATGATATAAAATTATTTCAGAAAATATAATAGAATATTTAATTGAAAATAAACTAATAAAAAATGATTAATATAAAAAATTTAAATAAAAAATACTGAAATTCTAGTATTTTTAAAGATATGTCACTAGAAGTAATACAATGAGAAATAATAAGTATATTGTGACCATCTGGCTCATGAAAATCTACTTTATTAAATTTAATTTCTCTAATAGATAATAACTATTCTGGAGAAATAAAAATAGATGACAAAAATATTTCTGATATAAATTCAGAAGAAAAAGCAACTAGTTTTAGATGAAAAAATATAAGTTTTATATTTCAGAATTTTAATCTAATTGAAAATTTAACTGTTGAAGAAAATATCGATTTGGTTATAGAAATAAATAAGTTGGAAAGAAACTATTCAACAAAAGAAATTATTAAATTAGTATGACTTGAAAATAAATCAAAAAGTTACCCCTTTAATTTAAGTTGATGAGAAAAACAAAGAGTAGCAATTGCTAGAGCTTTTGTATGAAAAAATAAATTGCTTCTAGCTGATGAACCAACCTGAAGTTTAGATAGAGATAATACAAAAAATATTTGTAAATTGATAAATCAATTAAATAAAAAGACTAAAAATACGATTATTTTAATCACACACGATACTGAAGTAGCTAAAATATGAGATAAAACTTATGAGATAAAAGATTATAAATTAAAACAAACTAATGTATAAAATATTTAAAATACTTTTTAGTTCTTCTAAATCTAGCTTTTTATTTATTAGTTTTATAATATTTACTTCCCTGTTTTCATTTATATTTACATGAAATATAATTTTTACAGCAGAAAAATATATAAAAGAAACTAGTAAAGATTTTCTTTGAGCAGATTTAGTTATAAATGATAGAACAGATTTTTTAGAAAAAACAAAAGACTATATAGAAAAGAACTATGATTCTGAAACATCTAAAAAAATAAGCTTTCAAACTTCTATATTTTTAAATGATAAACCAGATTTATACAGCATAAATTATATAGAAAAAAATTATCCTTTTTATTGAGACTTTAATCAAACTATAGTTAACTCTGATTGAGAATTAATAGTAAGTAAAAAAGTTTATGAAAATTTTTGAGATAATCATATAGAGATTTTAGGAGAAAAATATAAAATAAAATCTTATCTAGAAAGTAATTTTTTAGCAGACTTTAATCCTTTTTGATGAAATGATATTTATTTAGATTATGATTATTATGATAAAAATTTATCAAAATCTATATCTAGAATTAGTTTTGATTTACTTGTAAAAACAGACAAAGTAAAAGAAATAACAAAAGATCAAAATCTAGATAACTTAAGAATTAATTCTCAACAGAGTTCAAACTGAGACTTAACTCAGATAACTGATAGATTAAATATTTTTATTCAAATATTTTATCAAATAATTATATTATTAGCCTTTTTTATTGTAAGCATAAGTCTAAATTCTTATTTTAAGAAAATAACAAAAGACTTAAAAACTCTAAATATTTTATGACTTTCAAGCTATAAAATAATCTGAAGTATATTTATAGTTTTTCTTATAATTGCAGTAATTTCTTCAAGTATTTCTTACACAAGTGTATATATATTATTTGAATATCTATCAAAAGATTTCTCTATATTATCTACTGATATTAGTTTATTATATAAATCTATTTTTCTATCATTTTTAATTATTTTAAGTTGAAGTTTCTTAAATTTAATAAATTTAAAAGTAACATGAATAAATAACTATTCTAAAGAAAAGGTTTTTAAAAATTTTAAAAAATATATAATTTCATACTTTATATTTTTATTATTTATATTATTTTTTGTTTCATATTTTTCAGGAATAAGTATTCTATATTCTTTTATTTTAAGTATTAGTTTTATTATATTTATATTAATAGTTATATTTCTTTTAAATATTTTATTAAAATTTAATTTTAATATAGGTAAAAATTTACTAAAAAAAGACTTCTATTTATTTGATGCAATTAGATCAACTATAAAACCATGAAACTTGTCTATTATAATAGTTTTATCAAGTTTTATATCAATTAGTTGATTCTTAATATTTTCTACCTTCTCAAACTGATTTATAAACTTTTTAAATAATCAATCTGAGTGAAAAATAGATACATTTGTAATAAATTTAAATGATGAAGATATAGAAAAAATAAAGTGAGATTTTAAAGAAGAAGATTATTTTGAAATAATAAGATCAAGAGTTATAGAAATAAATTGAAATGATTTAAAAAAACATTTTAATACTGAAAATGTTTCAGGTAGTTTTACTAGAGAGTTTAATACAACAACAAGAGACTTAAGTGAATTAATAATAGAGTGAAACAATTTAAAAACTTGAGAAGTTTGAGTTGATGAGGAGTTTGCAGATGATTTATGAGTAAAGATTTGAGATGAAATAAAATTTTTAATTTTATGAATAGAAAGAAACTTGAAAATCACCCAAATAAGAAAAGCTGAAAGAAACTGAGTTACACCATTTTTTTACTTTAATTTCTTTGAAAATGATTTTAAATGATTCTCTAAAAACTATTTTTTAAGTTATAATTCAAAAGAAAAAGAAACTTGATTTAATAAAGAACTTTCAGAAAAACTTTGAGAAAGTGCAACTTTCATAGACATAGCAGATGTAGTCGAAAAAGTTAAAACTATATCAGAATTTGTATTATACTTTGTATACACAATTCTAATTTATATATGATTTTTTTCTGTTATTACATTTATAACTTCTATAAATTTTCTTAAAAATTTTAAAAAATCAAAAATTGAAATTTATAATAAGTTCTGATGAGATAAAATAAAACTAAAAAAATCTATATTTTATGAATATTTATATATAATATTTATATGACTTACTATAGCTAGCTTATTTTCTCTAGTCTCAGCTATTCTAGTATTCTCATGAAATCAATTTCTTACATTTAATATCTCATACTTTTTAGAAGCATTATTATATATATTTATATTTCTAATAATTTATTTACTAAGTTATTTTTTGATTAATAGAAAATAAGAATAATATAGTAAAGTAAATATAATATAAAAAATAAAATGAATATAATATTTTGATTAATAAGTGCGTTATTTGCCTCTTTATGAGCAAGTCATCGGAAAAAATCATTAGATGCATCGACTCTACCTAAGAGTTTATTTATGCTTTCTTGGCCTGCTTCATGATTTTTTATAATATGATCATTATTATATATTTCAAATATAGACTATTGAATATATACAGATATTAAGATAATATGACTAATTCTAATAATTGTATTTTTAGATTTAGTTGCAAATCTTCTTGAAATGAATGTTCTTAAAAAAACTAAATTATCAGAAATACTTCCCTATACAAACCTTGATAAGCTATTCATTGTTCTTATATGATTTTTTTTATTCTACTGAACTAAAAATTCTACAAGTGTTACGACTTTAATAATAACACTTATAACAATAATAATAATATGAGTATTTAGTATAAATTTTAAGAATTTTCAAATCCCTAAATCTATACTACAATATTCAGTTGTAATGATGTGTAGATGAATAGGAATACTAATAGTATGATTTATATTCCTTAGCTATTGAACATTAGAGTATTTAAGTATAAATATGGTCTTTACATTTATATTATATATAACTTTAGCATTAGTATTAAAAGAATCTTTTAGAAGCCTAAAAGAACAATCTAAAGAGTTTTATAAATCAAGATGAGCTTCATTAATATTATGATGGTGAGGTTTTATTATATGATTGTATATAGTAAAAGAAGCATGAGTATTAATCGCAACTCTTATAAGCTTTGTATGATTAATATTTAATGTAATTGCTATGAAATTTATATTAAATGATTCTCCTGAAAAAAAACAAATACTACTAGCATTAATTGTAACATGACTAATTTGAATTTGATACTATTTTAAATAAAAAAAAGACAACTAAAAGTTGTCTTTTTTTTATAGATCTAAATATTGATCCATTCTTATTTGCCATACAAATTCATCCACATGTGAAACAAGTATCATTCATCATTTAAATTCATCTAATGCTTTAGCTATAACAGGTATATGTCTAAAGTTTATATGATTTGTTGGTTCATCTAAAATAAGTAAACCTGGTTCTAAAAATACTAATCTACAAAATGCTACTAATCATTTTTGCCCTTCTGATAAATTTCAGATTTCAGTTTTCATTATTTCTCAGTTTATAAGAAAACCTGCTGCTTTAGATCTAAGAAAATGTTCAGTTACATTTTCAGAAGCAGCTTCTCTTAAACAGTCATAAACTGTTTGATTGAAATCTAAATTTGAGAAATCTTGTCTGTAATACCCTATCTTTACTCACTCTCCTAAAATAGCTCCTGATTCATCTCAATTAACAATTTTTTCAAGTAAAGTAGATTTTCAAATACCATTTGGTCAAGCAAGTTGTAAATGATCATCTTTTCTAATTTTTACTTCTACATCTTTAACAGTAACTTCTTCATCTTTAATAATATGAACTGAATGAATATCTAAAAGTACTCAACCAATATTTTCTTGAAGTGGAATTGTAAAATCTTTAATCGTTTTATCCTCTTTTCTATTATCAACCATTTCATCTTCCATTTCTGCTGCTGCTTCTTTCATTTTTTTTGCAACTGCTCTTAGTTTACCTCATTTATGAGCAAAAACATTTGCTTGATCTTTTTTAGCTTGTGCTTCTTTTTGAAGTCTAGCATTTGCCATGTTTTCTTTTTCCATATTCTTTTTAACTTTTTCCACTACATCATGATAGTTTCAAACAAATTGTTCAACTTTTTTAGTATGAACATCTAAATATAATACTCCGTCAGTAAAACTATTTAAAAATTCAGCATCATGTGAAATAACTAAAACAGTATTTGCATAACTTTTAAGAAAGTCAGTTAAATGCCAAATTCCTTCTGTGTCTAAATTATTAGTTGGTTCATCAAGTAATAAAATATCTGGTTTTTGAATAAGAGCAGCACCTAGCAATAATCTAGCTTGTTGTCCTCATGAAAAAGCATTTATTTTTTTTGTATCATCTTTAATCTTTAAATTAACTACATTTAAAATATCAGCAATCTCTTTATCTAAACTAACTTCTAAGTTATTAGGAGCATATTTACTAAAAAAATCTTTAACAGATAATTCTTTATCTTCTGGTAATACAACTTGATATCAAGTAGCAATAGTTAATTTTTCATCTATATTTATTAATCACAATTTTTTTTCAAGTGTCCCATTAATCAATTTAAATATTGTTGATTTTCAAGCACCATTTTGCCCCATTATTGTTATTTTAGCACCTTTTCTAACATTAAAGTTTACTTCTTCCAATATAGGTTTTCTAAAATCATAGTGAAAGTCTACATTTTTAAAACCTATTACTGTTTCATTTGTTGAAGCCATTATTTATTAATTAAATTTTAAATTTCGCGCATATTATATATAAAAAGTTAAAAAATGGTAATTTAATTAATCTTAACTTAGTATTTCAATAAAAATTGAGTATTAATAAAAAAAGATTAACCCATTAAGGTTAATCTTTTTTTATTAATGTTCTCCTCTATCAGACATAGAATCAAGAACTCTTTTCATAGCTATAACATAAGCTCAATTTCTCATATTTGTGTTAAGTTCCTTTGATTTATTATATACATCAATAGTAGATTTCTCCATTTTCTTTTTTAATTTTTCATCAATTTCTTCTTCTTCCCAATAAAAATTTATATTATTTTGAACTTGCTCAAAGTAAGAAACCATAACTCAACCAGCATTTGCTAAAATATCAGGAATAACTCTTACTTTATTTTTAAATAATACAGCATCTGCTTCTGGCGTAACAGGTCAATTAGCTAGTTCAACAATAAGTGGTGCATTAATTTTTGAAGCATTTTCTTCAATGATTTGATTTTCTAATGCAGCCGGCACTAATATATCAGTACTCTTTTCTAAAATTTCTTCATTACTTACATATTCAACTCATTTATATTCTGTTACTGATTTTCTTCAAGCTTTTAATTCTCTTATTTTTTCTATATCTAATCATTTTTTATTATATATTCATCCTCTTGAATCTGAAATACCAATTAATTTAGCTCATAATCATGTAAGAATATTTGCAAATGTTAATCATGCATTTCATGCTCATTGAACAACAAAATTTTTACCTTTTACTGAATCTCAATCTAGCTCAAGTACTTTTAATAATGAATATACTCAACCTTGTGCAGTTGCTGTAGCTCTACCTTTAGATCATCATGAAGTTAACGGTTTTCATGTAAAACTACCTGGTGAATATTTACCAACTAATTCTGAATATTCATCCATCATCCAAGCCATTGTTTTTGGATTTGTATTTACATCTGGAGCTGGAACATCTTGTTCAGGTCAAAGGTATTTATAAAGTTCTCTAACATATCACCTTGATAATCTTTCTAATTCTCATTCAGACATTTCTTTTGGATTCACAATAATTCACCCTTTTCAACCTCAAAGTGGAATATCAATAACAGCACATTTAAAAGTCATCCACATAGATAATGCTTTTACTTCAGCTTTATTTACATCTTGATGAAATCTAATACCACCTTTAAAAGGTCATCTTGAATTATTATGTTGAGATCTATAACCTACAAAACTTTTTATTGTTCAATCATCCATTCTAACTGGAATATTTATTTCGATAACTCTTCTTGGTCTAGAAATTATTTCAAATTGGCTTGATACACTTTCACATTGACCAGATAATTCACACGCTTGTTTTAATTGTTTTCTAGCATTTTTAAATGGGTTTATTTTTTCACTCATAGTATTATTTTTTATATATTATTATTTATTTTGGTTGGTCTAATTTTCATAACCTAGCAACACTATATTCTCAGGTTTCAGGATTTAGGTCATAAATATTAAATTCTGTTTCAACATTAAATTTATCATCTCTAACTGCAAAATTCATACTAACTGATCACTCCGGTGAAAAGTTTCTATGAAAAACTCATGTTGGCCATCAAAGTATTCAAGGTCACTCAAGAATTATTTCTCAATTCCATTTAATCATTTCATGGGATATTTCAAACCTTTCTACTTTTCAGTGTTCTTTTGTATACAGTTCAACGTATCTATTTCAATGTAAAGTTATTAAATTATCTTCCTGTCATTTATGCATATACCATAAAGCATCTTTATCTCAAACACTTCAAGGAGATTTTGCTCAATTTTGATGAGTTACTATATCAATACCATTAAATTCATGAAAAAATGACATTATATCAAAATCTACTTTATCAGTGTGCCTAAGCTGCTTAAGAGGAATAACATGGAATAATCATTCAATTTTTCTTACTATTTCTTCATTTTTAGAATGTATATTTTTAGACATATATATTTATAAATTATTAATTATTTTTATTCTAATTATATCTCTTAATAAAACCTTAAGAATTTAAATATAATTTAGCATCAACTATTATACTTCATTCACTATCTGCGAATATTGGATTTATATCTATTTGATTTATCTCTTCTAAAGAAGAAAACACAAATTGTAAATTATATATTAAATCTATCAATTCATTCAAATTTATTTTTTTAGATCACCTATATCAGTTTAATAATTCATAAGATTTTAATTCTCTTAACATTATTTCAATCTCTTGCTTGGTAACCATTCATACTCTTCTAGAAACATCTTCAAACAAATTAACATATATTCATCATAATCATAAAATCAAAACAGTCTTAAAACTATTATCTCTTTTAAATCATACAAATATCTCCCTTGTATTATTATCTTTATATAAATTCTTAGAAAAAGAAATTCATTCTATATCTGATTCTATAAAATGTTTTTTCACATTGTTTAATATATTATTATATGATTTTTTTGCATCATATATTGTTTTGATATTAAACTCTACACCTCAAATATCAGTTTTATGAGGAATCTTTTCTGATGATATTTTTGCAACTAAATTATTATGATTTAATAATTCGTAAATATTTTCAATCTCATCTTCCTTTTTAACTAAGTATTCTTTTAAATAATTTATTCAAAATGATTTAAATATTTTTTCCATTGTTTTCAAAGAAACTAATCAGTTTTCTTTCTTTAGTAGTTCTTTTATTTCTAAGATATTTTCTACTTTTTTATTTATAACTTTAGCTTCTATTTTTTTAATTTTATTTTTCTCTTGTTTAATTAATTTTGAATAAGCTAATAAAGCTTTTCTTGGATAATCATATGTTAATATATCATTATCATTCAAAATTTCTCTTCATTTTTGTACTCCTATTCATCACATAAATGAAGTCATTATAAATTCATCAGGATTTTCTTTTTTGAAATCAATAATAACTTTAGATACATTTTCAACATCTGTTGTTGTTTGAGCAGTTAATAATATTAAAATTGCTCTTTTTTTAACAATTTGTCTTAAATTGTTTAATATTTGTGAATAAGTTTTACTAGTAGCATCTCATATTATATCTATGGGATTTTCTACACTTGAGGCATTAGGAAGTCATTCTTTTAATATATCTCTTTCATCATTTGTAAATGCAGATAAGCCTAAGTTATAAAATTGACTATGATCTGTAGACATAACTCACGGTCATCATGCATTTGTTATTATAGCTAATTCCTCAGGTATTTTTTTTGAAATATTTTGAGAAAATATTTTTACCCATAAAAAGAAATCTTCTAATGAATTAGTAAAATGAATATTTGAAGCTTCAAAAGCTGATTCCAAAACTTCTTTTTGTGATGCTAATGCTCAAGTATGAGAACTAGCAGCTTTACTTCATAATTCAGAAACTCAAGATTTTATTAAAACTATAGGTTTTGATAATGTAATCTTCTTTGCTAAATTATAAAATTCTAATCACCTATCTAAACTTTCTAAATATACAGCTATAACACTTGTATTTTCATCATTTTCTAATTCATAAAGTAAATCTAATTCATCAATTCATGCTTTATTTCACATAGAAATAATTTTTGAGAATCAAATATTATTTATATTTGCCCAATCACTCAAAGCAACAGCCATAGCTCAGCTTTGAGAAATCATTGCAACATTTCATTTACCTATATTTGAAGTTCAAAATGTTAAGTTGAGATTTTTATATGTATCATAATAACCTAAACAATTAGGTCACAATAATGATATATTATATTCATTAGCAATAATTTTTAATTTTTCTTCTTCTTTTATATTTCATACTTCTTTAAATCATGCTGAAATAATAATCACTCTTTTAATTCATTTTTTTCAAGCTTCAATTAAAGAAGTTTCTACAAATTTAGATGGAATAGCAAAAACAAGTATATCTACTTTTTTAGGTAATAAAGATATAGATTCATAAAAATCTATACCTTTATATTTTCATCATTTTGGATTTACTCAATATTTTTCCCCTTTAAAAAAGCTTAAATTCTTTATTAAAGTATTTCATATTTTTCATTCTACTTCTGATGCTCAAACTATTGCTACTGAATCTATATTAAAAAAATTATTCATTGTCTTTTTTGTAAAAATATCTGTATTAATTATACAGTAAATTATAATAATAAACAATAAATATTACTTGATTATTTCTAATATTTCTTCCCTATCAAATCTAACCTTTGGTTTACTTGAATATTTATCATCTTCACTTCTATAACCGATTGGAAGAACAACTACTGAGGCTAGTCATTTTTCTTTTAATCATAAGATTTCATCATATTTAACTGGATCAAAACCTCATATAGCACAAGAGTCTATTTTCTTATCAGCTAATACAGTCATTACATTTCATAATGCGATAAATACTTGTTCATGTGCCCATAATTTTTGTGCATTTTCATCTAGTCTAGAAAAGAATCATTTCATCATATCTTCATATCATTTTAAATCTTCTCTTGATGCTCAAGTAATTTTTGAATTATTATCTAAGAAACTATTTATTTGTTTTTCATTATCTAAAACCCTAGTAAAAACAAGTAGATGTGAAGCTTCGATAATTTGTTTTTGATTCCAACTAGCACTTAATAATTCTTCTCTTTTTTCTTTATTTTCAACAATAACTAATTTCCAAGGCTCTAAACCAAAACTTGATGATGTTAATCTAAAAGCCTCAATAATTTCATCTAAATCTTCGTTACTAATCATTTTACTAGTATCAAATTCCTTAGTTGCATATCTCCATTCTAAACTTTTAATTAATTCTGACATAATACTTATATAATATATTAAAATTGTTTGCGTTATTACTATACTTTATATAGTAGCTTTATATTATATATCTTTCTATTTATTGCAAATAAAAAAAGAGAAATAATATTATTTCTCAAATTCTACATAATTAATTTTCATTTTATATTCCCTAAAAATATGCTCAAATTCAGTCATATTTTGTTTATCAAAATTTTCAACTTCATTTTCGTAATCTCTAGATTCAATATTTATTTTCCATAATCATATTTCTTTAAATAGATTTATAGTTGTATTAAAATATTCTAAATGATCTGTTTTAAAAATAAGTTTTCATCAAACTTTAGTTTTATTATAAAGGTCTATAATAAACTTTTTAGAGAACAATCTATTATCTATCTGACTCTTTTTCTTTGCCCATGGATCAGGGAAAAAAACATAAGTCAGTGATAACTCTCCATCATTAAAAACTTTGTCTATATTTTCACCTTTTGTTTTAACTAGCATAAAATTATCTAATCAAGTTTCCTCTGCCTTAATAACTGTATTATATATTCTTTTAAATCTTATATCTTTTCATATAAAATTTTTATTTGGATATTCTTTTATTTGAGAAGCAAAAAAACTACCTAATCATGTTCATATTTCAAGAACAATATCATTATCATTTCAAAATAATTCAGACCATTTTCAATGCATTTCAAAAGCATTAACTTCTTGATTAATTATTTTAGGATGATCCTCTACTTTCTGAATATATGCGTTATTTTTTTTATTTTTCTCACTTGATAACATTAATTATTTTTAACAAATACTTATTATAAGTTACCTATAAAAAATATAAATTCAATTTTAAAATTTGATATATTAAAAAATAAAATTATAATTTAGCAACTTTTACAAGGAGGTTAAAGTGGAGAAGATTAGAATAAAATTAAAAGCATATGACTCTAGAGTCCTGGATAGAAATTCAGCTAGCATTATTAATGCAGTTAAATGCAGTGGTGCAGAAATTATTGGACCGATTCCTTTACCAACTAAGATTGATAAGGATAATCAGTTTAAATTAAAAAATCATTTTAGAGTTATGGATATTGTTTCAGCAACTCCAGATACAGTAGATTTTTTAATGAGAATTAATTTACCTTCAGAAATTCATGTTGAGGTTCAAAATTTGCAAAGATATTAGTTAAAGGAAAAAATTTGGAAGCAAAAATAGTAAAAGATGAAATATCATCTATTATAGTCGTTGTTTTTGAAGTTATTGTACATAATTTTAAGAAGTTATATGTATCAAATGGAATAAGGATATCTAATTTCAAGGGATATAATATTAATTATCTAAAAATAGCTTAAAAACGGTATATTCTCTACAGAATATACCGTTTTACATTTCTAAATTTTTATAATGTTTAACTTTATAACTAATTTTTTCTTTTAGAATAGTAATAACATCAAATCTTATTTTTTCAAAATCAATATCATTTTTTACAACATAAAAATCTATAGTCTTTCTAAATTTAAATAATTTTTGTTTTGTTATAGCTTCCTCAGGCTCTCAATACAATTTATTATTTCTATATTTCACCTCTATAAAACATATAGTTTTATTTAACTCGCAAATAATATCAATCTCTCAAAATCTTCAGAATTTGAAGTTTGTATCTTTTATTTTATATCAATTCCTTTGTAAATATTTTATAGCAATAAGTTCTCAAGTATCTCCTATTTGTTTTGTTGATTTCATTTAAAATTATTAATTAACAAAATTTAGGAGATTTTATAATTAAATTATTTCTTTTAATATATCTTCATTAATATCTTCAATACTTCTCATTTTTAAATCTTTTTCACAATCAATTTTAACCCAATCAGAATATTTAGAAACAACTTCCATTGCTGATTTATGAGCATTTATTAAGTGATTTTTATCTTCTTCATGAAGGTCCATTTTTTTCCCTCATTTTAAATATTCCCTATCATCTTTCATTAAAACAAGTTTCTGACTCATTTCAGGACTTACATTTAAAAATATAGTCTTGTCTGGTTTTGGTATATTAAATATTCAATATTCAAGTTCTTCTAACCAATCTAAAAATTTATTTTTTTCAATTTCATCGTCTATTTTTCAAGCTTGGTGAATCATATTAGCTGAAACATATCTGTTACTTATTATATAGTCATAATTTTCAATATCATTTTTTATATTAAAACTATCATCAAATCTATCTAAAGCATAAAATATACTTGCTTGTTTAGCAGTTACCTCTTTTCAATAATCTCAGTTTAAATATTTTTCAACTGCAAAGGCTGACTTTTCTCAATACCTAGGATAATCTAGAACTTTGACTTTTTTACCCAATTTTATTAAATTTTTTTCTAATAGTTTTACTTGAGTTCATTTTCATGAACCATCTATTCAATCAATAACTATAAACATAATATTATATATAATTAAGTAAACTTGACTTTTTCAGTTTTTAAAGTACTTTATATAAAATACTTTTTAATTTTCATCTATATGATAAATAAAAATTCAAATAATGAAAGTGAAAATTCAAATAATATAACTTCAAAATTAAAACAAACATTATTGCCTATTGTAATGTCTACTGTTTTAATAATACAAACTCAAGCTGCTAACGCTGTTGATAATAATTTTTATAATGCTGAAAATAGTTACTTAAATAAAAGTTCTACCATTGGGAAAATGGAAAAAAAATATGAAAGATATCTATTAAATTATCTTAAAAAAGATTTTGAGGAAGGAGTTGATAAAGGACTTGTAACAACTGTTAAAGCAAAATGAGATAAAATAAGTTTTATTACTTATCTAGATCAATTATTAAGGTATGATAAAGATTTAAGTATTGATGACTCTTATCAAATAGCACAATTAAGAGAAGCAATTTTAGAAACAAAAGAAGAAAAAGAAATTCAATGACCTAGAGATTTTCAAATAATTGATTGAAATATATGAAAATATAAGTTTGAATGAGATGATAGTTTTCAATATCTATGAAATAATTTCTATGCAGTAAAAATTGATTTTGATAAAGTTAAAGAACATAAGATTGCATCTTGGTTAAAGATACGTAATACTTATACAAAATGAGATTTATTTTTTATTCATTACGATTGAAATAATGTAATTAAATATTATTCTTGAAGAAGTTTTCAAGATAAAGAACCTCTTTGACATGAAACAATCGATCATAAAAAAGAAATAGTAAGATCTTGAAGAACTATTTATGAGAAATGAGCTGAACAAAATATATATTTTAAAAGATTATGAATGAATCTTAAAATAAAATTTATAAATAATTAAAAACTGTTAACTTCTGTTTTTTCTTTACAAAAAAAATAAATCATCTAAAATAATAGCAAGTAAAAATAACTATTAAAAATGGGAATTTCTGAAGATTTAGAATCAGCAATAGACATAGTCGATTTAGTATGAAGATACGCTAGTTTAAAAAAGGCAGGTACAAATTATAAATGTAACTGTCCTTTTCCTGGTCATAATGAAAAAACCCCTAGTTTTATGGTTTCTCCTGCAAAACAATTAGCATATTGTTTTTGATGTCATAAATGATGAGGTCCAATTAAGTTTGTAATGGATATTGAAAATTGTGAGTTTAGAGAAGCAATAGAAATACTTTGAAACTATACTTGAATCCAAGTAAATTCAAATTTTGATAAAGAGAAATACGAAGAGAAAAAAAATATGTATTCTTTATACAAAGATGCAACTAATTACTATAAAAATACACTAAAAAATTATCCAGAAGTAAAAAAGTATTTATTTGATAGATGATTAAATGAAGAAATAATTAATAATTTCAATTTCTGATATAGTGATTCTTGAATTGAGTTATATAACTATTTGAAAAAAAAGTGATATACAGATGAACAAATGGATGAATCTAAGATATTTTTAGATATCAAATCAAAAAAAGATAAATTTATAAATAGAATAATCTTCCCTATTCAAAATGCTAGATGAGATTTTGTAGCTTTTGCATGAAGAATTATATGAGCATGAGAGCCTAAATATTTAAATTCTCCTGCAACAAAATTATATGATAAATCAAATTTACTTTACAATTTATTTAATGCTAGAACATCAATAACAAAAAATGATTATATCATTATAACTGAATGATATATGGATGTAATTGGTTTAAATAAATGATGATTTTTAAATTCTGTAGCAGTTTCATGAACAGCTTTAACAGAAAAACATTTAACTCTAATAAAAAGATTAACAAAGAAAATCTATCTTTGTTTTGATTGAGATTGAGCTTGAGAAAAAGCTACAAAAGCAAGTTTAGAAAAAATGAAAAACCTAGGTTTTGAAGTTAGAATCATATCTCTTCCAACATGAAAAGATCCTGATGAAATAATCGAATCTTGAAAAGATTTTAATGAGTTTATAAATAATGCATTAACTCCTATTTGATACTATATTAAAAAATCTCAATTTAATATAAATTCTATCGATGAAAAAAAGAAACTCTTAATTGAATTATTAGATATAATTAAAAATTATTCTGATAATATTGAAAAAGATTTTTATCTTAAGGAAGTTGCAAATCTATTAAATATAAATCAAAATATTATATATGATTCTTTTAATAAAATAAGATTTAAAACTCATGATTCTCAAAATAAATCACCTATAATAAAACAAAATATAACTTCTGAAGAAATAGTAATTTGATATTGTATATTAAATGAAAAAAATATTAACTTCTTTAAGAAAAATATTCTATTCCCTGAATCTATTTGAAAAGATTTAAATTGAATAATGGAATGATGAATGGATTACATAAATAATTTAGAACTTTCTGCAAAAGAAAGGTTGAAATGAATATCACTAAAATTAGAATCTGAAAATCAACATGCAAACTATGAACATACTGATGATGAGTTAAATAAAATGGCTATAATGCTTAATCGTGAAGTTTATAAAAAAGAGAGAGAAAGATTAAAAAATCTTATGAATTCTTGAGATACAGATTCTCTTTTAAAATACAGTGAATTAGTAGCAAAAGCTAAAAAAAGTTGAATTAAATAAAACTTGATTAATTCGACTTTTTTTATATAATATTCCGCGAAAAGAAGACAAACTTCTTTAAAAAGATGAAAAAAATGAGATATAATACTTTTTTGCTCCTTCTACATACAATAACAAGAAGGAATTTTTTGTATTATTTAGAGAAATTTTATTGTATTTATATAATCAAACAAGCTAAATGACAGCTAAAAAAGATAAAAATAATCAAATAGAAGAAATTTCATTAGATGATTTAGATATAGATTTACTTAAAAAAGTTTGAGTAACAGAAGAAGAATATAAAAAAGCTAAAAAGAAAGAAACTGAAATAAAAGAACCTTCTTTAGAGGAATTAGAATCGTTCTCTCTTGATGATGGTCCTAGTGATGATGAAATAAAAAATATTGAAAAAACTGATGACTGAGAAGATATAGCATTTGCATTACAAAAAGAAAAAGGTTTAAATAAACTTCCTAAAGATAGAAGTGAAGATAAAAGAAGAGTATGAAAAGGGTTAACTGAATTTATTGATGTTAATGTTCCTCAAGAAATTCTAGAATGAATGCCAGAAGGGATTCAAGAATTAATGAAAAAAGGTAAAAAAGATGGTACTGTTACTCAAGATGAAGTAATGACTGCTGTTCCTAATGCTGAAGAAGATTTAGATTTATTAGACGAAGTGTATACAAGATTTCTACAATTAAAAATAGATATTGTAGATAATATGGATAAAGAAAATTTATTTTCTACTGATAAAAAAGATAAAAAAGATAAATCAAATATTTCACTTTCAGAAATAAGTGATGATTCAATTAGAATGTACCTTAATGAAATAGGTAGAGTTGATTTACTTTCAAGTGAACAAGAAATAGATCTTGGTAAACAAATTAGAGCTTGAAGTATGGAAGCTAGAAAAAGTTTAGCAGCAGCTAACTTAAGATTAGTAGTTTCAATTGCAAAAAAATATATGGGTAGAGGTTTAGGTTTACTAGATCTAATCCAAGAATGAAATGTTTGATTATTTAGAGCTGTAGATAAATTTGATCCAGATAAATGATTCAAATTTTCAACTTATGCAACATGGTGGATAAGACAATGAGTAACTAGAGCAATTGCAGATCAAGCTAGAACAATTAGAGTTCCAGTTCATATGATTGAAACAATTAATAAATTTACTCATACTTATAGAAGACTTACTCAAGAACTTACAAGAGAACCACTTATGGAAGAACTTGCTACAGAACTTGATATGGATATAAGAAAAGTTAGACAAATAATGAGAATTTCTCAAGATATACTTTCTCTTGATTCTCCTGTTTGATCAGAAGAAGATACTTCTCTATGAGATTTTATTGAAGATGATAAAAACCCAACTCCAGACTCTCAAACAAATATGAATTTACTAAAAGATAATTTATATGAAATGTTAGATTTTCTTACTCCTAGAGAAAGAAAAATAATAATTATGAGATTTGGTTTAGATTGATGAGATGTACATACTTTAGAAGAAGTTGGTAAAGAATTCTGAGTAACTAGAGAAAGGATAAGACAAATAGAAGCTAAAACTCTTGAAAAACTAAGAGAACATCCAAATGCTGATAAGATTAAATTCTTTTAAATAAAAAAAACACTTTCAATTGAAAGTGTTTTTTTTTATTTACTAAATAATGGAGGTGGTGTAGTTTGAACTAATGGATTATAATTAATAATAATTGGATAATCTCAATATGCTCAACTATATTTAGAATCAAACCCTCTTCTTAAATAATTAAGATCAAATTTTTGTGCCGTATCTAAATCACAACTCGTTATATAGAAAGGACACTCTAATGAACTAACATTAACTGATCATCATATAGTATTATTTGAGAATAATGAACCATGTACATATAATTGATTACTAAGTACTGAATATGTTCAACCATTATCAGGAGAAATTTCAGAACTTCAATCGTAACTAACTAATGCTTTATCTGCATATAGAATTGAATCAATTTCTAATACACTTGGATCAACATATATATTACCTCAATTTCAAGCATCATCTTTTAATACAATAATTCATAATATATCATTTGCTTTATTATTAGCTATTATATCATTTGTTATGTATAAATTTCATCATACTACTACAATTGTTTTATTTCAAGAATAATTAGATGCATTAATAGTTACATCTGTTCATCAAAAATAAAGTATATCTCACAATTTAGCTCAATCAGTATTAGCTGTAAAATCTAGTGTTGTTATTACTCATCAACCATTAGATGTTGAAACATTTCTAATTAATCAGTATGTATTTTTTCTAATATCTCTTTGAAGAGAAGATTTATCAAGATTTCATAGTACAGCATAATAGTTTGGATCATCACCAATTACTAATTCATTCTGTTTACCACTATGAGTTAATCAATTGATTAAAATTCATTTTTGGTGAGTATTATCAGTACCTATAGCAGTTCCCCAATATGTATCCATTCATATAACATCAGAATTATATACAACAGGGTTTCCATCTAGTGTATAAGAAATATGAGATGAAAGGTATGTTTTTTGGTTTTCTACAGATAAAGTTCAATCTTGGAATACTTGAGTGTAAAGAGGTCATGTAGCAGTTCAGAATTTTTCTAAATTAATAGCTGAAACTTGTTCTCATTCTAAAAGTTTTGTCCATGTTCATCAATCAAGGAAATCCATATCTAAAACTGGATGAGGTCTATGATTTGGTACATTCGGATCATAATATCAATATTCTAAGAACATATCTGGTGTTCATGTTCAGTTAAGAGTCAGAGTTCAAATTTGAGTAGGTCAAACTATAAATCAATCCGAAACTTGTTGTCATGAAAATGTTGTTGTATATAAAGGTCCAAATCTAAAATTAATATTATTAGAATTATTAAGTGATTTTGCAGTAATATTTGCAAAATCTGTTTGATTTATATCATAAGTTACATTATTTATAGTAAAATTTCATACAGAATCAGGATCTGCATTAAATGTTGGATTATAAACTCTAAATGTAAATGGATAAACACCATTACTTGATGGTGAACTTTGATCATTGAAACTCGAACTAGCACTTAATCTATTTGAAAAAGTTGCTAAACTATCAGGAGTATTTAAATATATAGCATCTCATGTTAGTTTATAATGATCTAATTTTGTTGAATTTGATACATCAAAATTAAAATCAATTTCCCTATTAATTCAGTTTGCAGGTATAATTTCATTTCACCATTGATCTATAAGAGTTATAGTAAATGGATAATTTGAACCATTTGCAATATTATCATTATCTTCTAAATCTAGTACATGAGAGTTATTAACTTCTTCTATTGAAACATTAGAAGAATTAGCATATACGTTATGATTATTTGAGATTACTCAATTCCAACAATTTCAGGCTTCATCACAAATTTCATTTAATGTAATAGAATATTCTCTTGCAGTACTTCAATCTTTATTTCTGTAATTATCAACATTTCTAATATCCCAAGTAGTACCAAATGGTAGACTATTAGCCGTATATGGAGATGTTGATTGATTAATTGTATTTTCTTTTGTTCATGATATATCTCTAATTGGTGCTCATCAATTAATAAAAATTGAATAATCATAATTATATGAATTTGTAGCTTCTAGATTTGCATTATTAGAATTAGTTACATCTAATGCTGTTGGTGGTACATCATCATATCTCCAACAAGTCATAGTACAAGATCCAGATGTACATCATGCTGGAGAAATAGAAATAGCCCTATCTCAAGCATTACATCAAGTTATTCCTCAGTTATTTCAAGAAACTGAAACAGTATATACTCATGCTGGAGTAGAATAATATGTATGAGTAAGACATGCAATAACTCATCATAAAGTTCAAGCAGAACTATTATTTGAAGATGGTACTCAATGATGAACAAGTCAATGAGACGTACTTGTTCCACAGTTTACAATACCTGAAGCTGCTGTCCAAATAGCAGTAGATGCTCAAGTATTAGCATTAGCTACTGACAAAGAACTAAACAATAAAAAAACTGTTAATATATATTTATTCATAATAGACATAATAATAATTATTACATATATTTTCTCATATATTAACAGTTAATGCAAATATTTAATATTCTAAGTAAGTATAATTTCTATTAACCTCATTAAAATGTTCTTTTTGTGCCATAATTGCATTTTGTAATATTTCCTTAGATGGCTTTATTTCAGTTATTATATTATCCATTAATGTTATAACATAATCTATTTCTTGAGAAATTTCTTCTCATAAAGGAGTTAATTTTGCATATTTTTTTATAACTTTTTGTAAAAATTTAGTTTTTATATGGTATAAAACAATTTTTTCTAACCAATATTTATTATCACCAAAATATCAATTTTTATATGCTTTCATTATAATATACATAGTTGGAGCAAAAGCATGATATCAAAGAAAAACTCAGTGTATATGCCTAGCATCTGGTCTTATAGCTGAATAATATTTTTCCTTTTTATCATTTAAAACTATTGGGTCAAATTGCATAATAAGGTTTAATTTATTATGACTAGATTCATGAATAATAGCTTCTAGATTATTAATTTCTGGGTTATCAGAATCAACAGTATATCATAAATATAAATGACCTACACATTCCTTAAAACTTGCAGAATTATGTATTCAATAAGCTGTTCATAATGGTATTATTTTTTTAATTATTTGATTTAATTCATTATATATTCAACTATCAATATCTTTTAAAATCTTAAAAGATTGTTCATATACTTTTAACCATTCTTCTTCTTTTTTCTCTCACCATCATATATTACCTCAAGTAGTTTTATGATCTGGATGTGCATCAAACCTACTAAATGGATTATTTTCATTTAGAGTTAATCTTATTTTAGTTCAAGAAATTGTTTTTCATGAGTTTATTATAAGTTTTTCATTATTTATTCATCATTCTAAAAAATAATTAACATCTCTTTCTAATTTTTCAATAGATGTAATATCTCATGATGGTAAAATCGCATTTATTAATGATGATATATCAGGATTTAATAAAAAATCTTTTATATCCTTTTTATTTAATAATTCTACTACATCAAAATTTATATTATATTTTGAATCTATAGTTTTCAAATCTTCAGAAAGCTTAATAAAAAATTTATCAAGATATTCATTTAAAAGAGGTGAATTACTTGTTCATAATACATAATATTTTAAATTTTGCATAATATATCATTAAAATTATAATTTATAATAATTATAATTCTTATTAATTTTATGCAATACTTTTTCTACATATTAACAATACCCTTTTTAATATTAAACTATAAAATATTAATTTCTGATTTGAAAAATAAAATAATTCCTAATAAATTATTAGGATATTTATTGTTACTTCTCCCATTCTTTTATATATATTTTTTTTCAACGTATCAAGAAATAAATTACTATATCTTTGCTATAAAAATATTTGTTAGTTTCATAGTAAGTTTTATACTTTATAGTTTCTGAATATGGTCAGCTTGAGATGCAAAATACCTATTAATTTTATCTTTATTTGTACCATATATAGAAATAACATACCTTATATGAAACTTATCTTTATTAACAATTTCTTACCTATTCATATATTTTATATATTTTTATTTTTGAAAAATACTATTTTTGAAAGATTTTAGGAATAAGATATATAAAAATGTTAAAATAGATTTAAATGAAAAATGGAGTAATTATAAAAACAATAAACATTGAAAAACTTTATCAATAGTAACAAAATTTTTAATTATATTTTTTTTAATATTTGTTAGTATAAGATTATTAAGAATATATTTATTCAATTGAATAATTAATAACCAATTATTAAATGAAAACATATCATCATTAATAATAGAAAAGTTAAGCATTTATTTAATTATATTCGTTATATTGGTATCTCTTTGAGTACTAATTTTATTTAAAAAGTTTTATGCAAAAGTATCAAAAAGATTATCTGAAGAATTTACAAAGCATAATATAAATACTAATTATGTTAAAACATTTCTTACATTTATATTATTATTATCTTTATTAAGTTTTGTTTGATACGAATATATAAAAGATTCTGAATTAATAACATCTACATTATATAGGATTTTTACAATATATTTACTATTATATTTAATTATAAAAATAGTTATATTTAGCTATAAAATTACTTTCTGAATAGCTGAAAGTAATTTAATAGACGTACAATATCTAAAAAAATGAGATATTATAGATAAGCAATACTTAATTAAAATGTTATGAAAACAAGACTCTCTTTGAGCATCTTGAAAAGATACAAACAAGGAATGATTGTTTTACCCTGACCCAATTGAATATATCAAATCTATGAATACTGTTTTAGAAGCAGAAGAAGTAGATATAATAAAAAAAGCTTATGAAAAAGTTAATTCTTCTATAAGCTTAGAAAATAAGGAAGTAGAAATACATAAAATAAAAATAATGAATACTTTCGCTTTCTCACCATATATTTTTATATGATTTATATTTACGTTTATAGTTGAAGATAAATTAATTAAATACATTGTAGAATTCTCTGTAAACACAATAAAAGGAGTTAATTAATAACTCCTTTTATTGTGTTTATAATTTTTATTAATTCATCTTTAGTCAACTTTTGAGGGTAAACATTTTCTTTCGGAAAATATTTTTTACGTTCATATATTCAACTACAAATTATATTTAAATCACATTTTTTACATTCATCTTTCTTCTCATGTTCCCATTGAGTTTCATGTATTTGCTCCCTAAAATCCAAGAAGTATACAATTCTTTCTTCTTCCTTAACCATTTTTCTAGTTTCAGTTGAACACCATTCATGACCTCTTATATAACAAAGTGGCATTTTTTCTGCTCTATAAGTTCTTCAAGTTGAATCAAGATAATCCATAGCATTATTCAACGATAATTTAAACTTATCAAAACTAGGCAATGTAGACCATGCAGTATCAGTTTTTCTCATCATTTCTGGATCTAAGTTATTCCATACGAAATGAGTTATTGGTGGAAAAGTTTTAGTTAAAAATTGAACTGTTTTATCTAAATGATTTTCATTATAATGATTTATAACAGTATTTATTTGAACTCTTATTCAAGAGTTTAAAGCATTTGTTATACTCATCATTAATTTTTTCCAACTTCAAGGTGTATCAGTCAAAAAATCATGTACTTTATCAAAACATGAATATACAGAAAAATGTATTAATTCTAATCAACTATCTGATAGACGTTGAATAAATTCTGGGTTAGCACACATCATTCAATTAGAAATCATTCTATTTCAAAGTCATATTTTTTTTGAATATTCAATCCATTTTGGTAAATCTGGTGATAGTGTTGGTTCTCATCAAGTAAATATAACTCAAGCATATCATCTTTGCTTAAAGTCATCTAATAGCTCTATTCCTCTTTCATAAGAAATATTATTACCATTAGATGGATTCGAACAAAAATGACAAGCATTATTACAATGTCTATTAACCTGTATGTATCAAATATTTGCCATTATTTTATTGGTTCTAAGATATTAAATCAATAACTTCTTATAAAGTTAATATGAATTCATTTACAATCTTTATTGTATTTACAATCATTACATCTAAGTGATTTTTTTCTATATAGATTATTTATATATTTATATGTATAATCTTCTAATGTTTTTTCTTCTTTTATATCATTATAAGTTTCATATCTTCAAGATCATCCTAAACACTTTGGAATATTTATTAAATCCTTTTGCTTACTATCTAAATTTTCTTTAAATATTTCAGCAGTTTCTCAATACTTTTTAAATACTTGACTTGGAAACTCTTCTCATGGAATTATTTCTTCATCTTTAGTAAAATTTAATTTAGCATTTTTAATATTATCTATAAAGTCATGACAGTAATCTTTTTGAAAACATACATCACAAGCCTCTCAATAACATTGAGGTTTTTTACTTCAATTAGATTTAATAAAAGGTTCGAACATATGATATGCTTCGCCCATAACTTCTGATTTTATTTTTCTTGGATCTTGAATTAAGTCTTCATATCATTCGAATGCTTCAACAGGAAAACGATTAGTCCACATATACATTCATTGAATTTTTGATAGCTTCCATGTGTTTTGTAAATATAAAATATTATCTTTTATATTATAAAAAAGTTTTTCTTTATTTTCTTTAAATCATCTTCAGAAAGGAATAATTTGAAGAATATCATATTCCATAACTCATAGCTTCATAAAATATTTAACTATCTCTGGTAGATGAGAAACATTAATTTTATTCACTACTATATCTATATTAACAATTACTTCTGGAAAATACTTTTTTACATATATTAATCATCTAAGTGATTTTTTAAATGCTCAAGGAGTTGCTACTAAATAATCATGGATTTCATCATTATGAGAATGAAAAGAAAATGTTACCTCTTCTAATCATGCTTTGAAAACTTTTTTACAGAAGTCTAGATTTCAAAACATATTTCAATTTGTAACAGTTTGAACTCTATCATATCAAACTTCTTTTGCATATCTTATATATTGATCAAATTTAGGATTAATACTAGCTTCTCATCAAGATATTATTATCCTATTTTCATATCAATCTTTCATTCATTCCTTTATCTCTTTTTTTATTTTACTGTCTTCTGGAAAAGTTCAATTTTGCGCTTCACTATCCAAACAAAAGACACACTTATTATTACAGGCAGAAGCTATTCTAACCCATATTCTATTTTGTTTAGTAGTTTTCTCTTTATTTAGTAAGTTTTGTTTATTTTCCATTTTTTTTATTTAGATATTCTGAAAAGTAATCCATTATTCTATGAAGATGTTCTTGCCCACTTATACTATTATATATATTTCATTCTAATTTACTAATAGCTTCTTTCTCTTTTAAAAACTTGTAATCATTATATTCTCAAAGATCTAGTTCATTTCACTTTCAAAGGAAAAGATTTCATTTTATATTATTTCATTTAAAAGTAGAAACTATATCTGAATAATATATATTATTATCAATATCGATAAAAAAAGTATTATTCGCCAATGAAGTATCTTCACCTAAATTCTCTCTGAATCAATAAAGTCTTAATTTTTTATCTTCCAGACTAAGGTCTAGTATATATTTCATAATAGATGAAAGAGATTCTAAATTCTTTTTTGACCATGATTTAGTGAAATATACAGGAAGAATATTAAATCCTTTAAATCATAACTTATATAAGTTTTTAAATTGCATTAATGCAATATATTCCTTTCAAGGAGAAATAACTAAATTAAAATATAGCTTTTCTTCTAAGTCATATTTAATTATAAAATCAGATATTTTTTTATAATTAAATTCATTTTCTGAATCAATACTGAAAAAAATTAATTTAAAGTATTTATTAAAATATTCTCATACTTCATCATTTAAAAGTGTAGTATTTGTAACTATTTCATAATTATTTCATATAATACTTTTAGTATTATTAATTATATATTTAATATCATTAAAAGCGATAAGAGGTTCTCACCCAAAAAATTTAAACCTATCAATATTACTATGATTATTTTTTATAAACAGTAAAATATTCTCTAAATTTTCATCAGAGATTTTTTGTTTATCTTTAATTACATCACAATAAGAACAATCGTAATTACAAGACGTCGTAATATGTGAAATTATGTTATATTTCATTTTTTAGTATTAATTGCTTATATATATTATCAAATTTTGATATTATATAAAGTGATTTATTTATTAAACTACCATATTCCTTTGATATTGAGTTAAAATTAACTACCCTATTATCTATATCTTTTATAGTAAAAGAATAACCAATTCATTCTTTTATTAAAATATATTTATCTCATACTTGTTTCTCAATATAAAAATAAACTATTAAATCATTTAAAAGTAAGCTAATTTTTATATTTTTTCATAATGATATTGATATTTCATCTATTTTAAATAAAGGTAAATATTTAACGAGATTATTTTTCAATATATTCTCTAATTCTGTATATTTTTCGTAGTTAACATTAGATTTCTTTTTTAAGTTTATTCAACAATCACAATAATTATCAGCGCATATAATTTTTCTTTCTTTTAATAATAATTCTGATAAATCAAAAGTAGAATATCTCATTTTATCTAGTGTAAAACATGGTCAAAATGTTACATATCATTTATGAGAAATACTAATTTCAACTGATTCTTTTCATATATAATAACAATCCAATCATTTAAATTTATTTAATCATTTAGATCTTATCTCTGAGAAATCAAGTTGTGAAGTTGAATTATCATCAAAAGTAACCATAAGTCATCAATCTCTAACATTATAATCTAAAATTAAATCATCTTTATTTTCATAATAATTTAACATATCATTAGAATAATCATCATAAACTTGTCACTTTGTATTTATAATTAGATCATATTTTAGATTTTCTTCTGTTATATTTGATTCCAATAATATTCTATCTTTTACAATTAAAAAATCATCTAAAGATATTCATTTATTAGGTAATAAAAACTTAATTTCAAATGGTATATTAAATATTTTTAGTAACTTAGTTCATTCAATAAAGTTATCTTCTTTTCATATATTTTCAAAATAATGATAAGAAATATTAAAATTAACTCTTTTCTTATCTTTAAGATTAATTAAATCTTCTCTAAATGATAGTATATTAAATAAATTTGTAGTTACCTGAACATACAAGTTATCAATATCTAAAAATGAATTAACTATTTTGATTAAATCTTTATCTAATGTAGGCTCTCATCAAGTTAGATCTATTTGTATATTTCTTGTATCCCCTCTTTCTCTTAGTTTGTAAATTGATTCTTTTATATTATTAAAATCTTCCATAGTTAAAGCATCTCAAGAAGTTTGATGTCATGCAGTACAATAAGTACATTTAAAATTACATTTATTATTCAAATGTATTATAAAACTTATAGTATTCTCTAATGGTTGAATTTTAATAATTTTTTTATTCATTTTTTTATATTTTTTCAAGTATAATTGATGTACTATTATTATTTAAAAAATGTATTAGTCATTTCATACTTTTTTAGTTAAATCTATCATATATAAAGTCATCAAAATCCCTATCTGAAAAGGTAGTAGGTATTACTTTTTCTTGATTAGTAAGAATATAATCCGCTAAATTATCATACATTTCTAAATCACTGTGATTTTCGTCAAATTCATACAATGTCATATTTTTCTTTTCAGCTTTCAATATTCACTCAGATCTATTCATCTTTCAAACAATCTCAGTTCATAAAGCTTTTGTAAAGTCGTCAACTGCTAATAATTCACTCTCATTACTTCTAAGGTTTAGTATTATTCAAGCTAATCAAATTCAATTTTTTTTATAATTAACAATTGCTTTTGCAATATTATTAGCAGCATACATACTCATTATCTCTTCAGATAAAACAATGTAAACTTGGTCAGCAAAGCCCATTTTTAAAGGAGAAGCGAAACCTCAACAAACAACATCTCATAATACATCAAAAATAACTACGTCATATTCTCATTGTTCAAAAAGATCAATTTCATCAAAAATTTCAAACATTAATGAAATTCATCTTCAAGCACATCATAATCATGCTATCGGTCATCATGCTTCTATACAATCAATTCAAAATCTTCATTTATGAACAATGTCTTCTTTTGTAAAATCAAATACGTCTTTATCTTTTGATAAATCAATTACAGTTGGAATATCTCTAACTCAATTTAAAATTCTTTTACATGAATCATGCTTAGGATCACATCATACCTGTAAAACCTTTAATCATTTTTTTGCAAATCAAACAGCCAAGTGAGTAGATGTTGTTGATTTTCATATTCATCATTTTCAATATATAACTATTTTTTTCATAATTCTTTTTTATTAGCTAATTGATTATATAAATCTTCTATAAAGTTTGTTAATCATAAAAATCACATATATGGTCTCTCTGAAATATAATGTTTATTATATGAAGGAAAACCAAATTCCATTTTTTCATAATTTAATCATTCTATATCAAAATCAGAGTTTCATACAACTATATCTAATTTATTATCTTTAAAATCATTTTTGTCTCAGTCTTTTCATCACATATAATTATATGATTTAATATGAATTAATCATAAAAAGTTACAAATATCTTTAATTCATTCTTCTAAAAATGGATCTCATGCATAAACTAATTTCTTTGCTTCAAATATATTATTATTTAATATATTTTTCTTTTTATTTAAATCAGTAATTTCATTTTTTATTAAATCTTTAATTAAAGATTCTTCTATTCATAGTTTTAGTCATATTTGTTCAATAAATTTTATAGTATTTATCAAACCAAATGGGATACTTGTTTCAATAAAATCTATTCATAGTCTCTTTGATAATGTTTTTGAAGCATATTTTCAATAAGGAAGAGATACAATTAATTCAGAGTTTTCAACTTCAGATAAACTATCATAACTTCATCCATTTAACCATATAGTATTAATAGTAACTCATAAAGCATTCAATAATCTTTTTATCTCATTAATATTTCATAAACAGTCTCATTCATTTCTATCAAATAAATATCATATTAATGATATATTATTTTTTTTCTTCTCTTTTGTAGTATTTAGTTCAACATTTTTAGATAGTTCTTTTAATAATATGTTATATCAATCAATCCGAAATTTATCAGTATATGATGGAACATAAATAAATGGTTTTTTAAAATCTGAAAAGATGCTATTATATTGAATTCAAAGTAAACTCGTAACAGGCATTGAAGTAATTATTCACATCTTAAATGAATCATTTTTTTCTATAAATTTTAACTTATGCTCTATTTTATCATCATATCAAGTTATCATTTTATTTGGCATAACTCAAGAAAAATATAATCTAGTATCAATGCTTGGTTTTTTTAATGTAGATCATAAATCATGAGTCTTATATAACATATCAACCCTATAGAAATTACAATCTGGTCAATCTACATATAAAGCAACATCATCAATTGCATTAACTCACATAAATACTCAAACAAGAAAAGGACTACCAAATAATGGTGAATATTTATCTATATTTTTATTAGTCATTATCATTATTTAAATAATATTCTAAGTTATTTTTTATATAATTTATTTTATTTATTTTTGTAATAAATAGCTCCATTGTTCTAAAAAATCAATCTATTCAATATTCAAAATCTCATATAGAAATTTGTTGTTTTCATTTAGATAAGATTCTTTTATCATTAGATACTTCTGAATAGTAAAGTGGAATCTCAGGATTAGATATAAACTCTTCTAGTTTTTTTTCATCGTTAGAATTAGTTATATTTATATCATTATCATTAATAGAAATATTATACCTTGAATCAGTTTTTACAACAAAGATATTAATTACAAATCACATATCTTTTAATACTCCCAATATATCAATTCATCTGAGAGATCAATCTACAAATTTATCAAAATGAAAATCAAATATAATGAATCAAATACTCTTTCATAATAATTTATCAAATAATTCTGACTTAGAATCTTTAATGTTTTTAAAATATAAACCTAGTTTTTCTTCATTTAGAATAGATTTTTTATCTAATATGTTTTTATATAAGTTATAGTTTTCAGATATAGAATATGGTACATTAGATTCAAAATTATTAATTGGGTATAATTTAAAAATACTTTGTGCCTTAATTTCTTTTCATTTAAAGAAAACTCAGTAATCATATGACATAATATTTTCTAAATCTTTTTTATTTATATTTGGAAGTAAAACATTTCATACTTTAATTCAAAAGTTATCCTCTAAATCTTTTATAAGTTCAAATGTGTTTTTATTTTTACTTAATCCAAAAAAAACAATCTCATTATTTTTATCAATTGTATTATTTATATTAATTCACTTCAAGAAATCTAGTACTACCCTATATCAACTATCAGTATTCTGATCTGTATAAAATAATTTTGATTTATCAACTTTATTATATTTAAAAATAGATTCTAGTTCATCTCACATTATTATAGAAATACACGTTTTATTTATAGATAATAATTCATATTCATCTATTAATTCTTTATTTTCCATTATATCATTTATCTTTTCATTTCATCACATTGCAATTGATTCATAATCTGAGATATTAGTTACAAGTAATTTATGTTTTTTTGTTTTATTTTCTGGAAAATAATTTGTATCAATTACTCAATCTCTAAAGTTTGGAAAATTCGTAAAACTTTCTACTGGTCAATCACATTTAGAACACTCAAAATCACTATGGTATATTTCAAGATTTGATTTATCTTCAAAATTAAAATCTAATTCTGATCTTCTTCTGTAGGTATAGTCATCTAAAAAGCTAAAATTTAACTTATTTTTAATTTCATCATATGATAATCTTTTATTATCATATATATTTATAAATTCTGATTCATTTCAAACTTTAAATAAATTATTTTTTTCTGATTTAAGAAATCAAATAAAAACATTCTCATATTTTTTTATAAGGATATTTAATAAATTATTGTTTACTCATTTATAATTATTTACTTTCAATTTCCCTACTTTTAAAGATAATCAAATTAGAAAAAAATCATTCTTAAAAAACACACTAATAAATAGTTCATTGTACAGATAAACATGTTTTACTAGTGATCATTTAAAGTTTGATAATAATAATTTATCAAGAAACTCATCAAATTTTTTACTCATATTACAAGATTGTATTAAAAATAAAATTTATAAATTTATTTATATCCATATTTTTTTCTGAATATTTCATACAGTTATTTGAATATTCTTTCAAAAGTTCTTTATTATTTAATTTATTAATTTGTTTTTTAAAATCATTCTCATCTCAATTTATATATGTTAATCATAACTTATTATCAATAACTGTTTTAACTATTTTTCATTCGTTATAAGGAATTAAAACTGGTATTCAAGAACATATAGACGTTGCAATCATTTTACTTCTATCATCGTCATTAAATTCATCCAAGTGACATGCAATAAATATACTTGATAATTTAAAAACTCCTAAAAATCAATAATAACTTTGTATTCACCTATACATATCCAGAAAATTTCTAATATTATGATTTTCATCACTAATCATTATTCACTTATGTTTTCATTCTAATGAGTTTATTATTCAAAAATCTCTTGCCCACTCCATTCATCATGAAAGAAAAAAACTATCAATCTGTTTATTGATTGTATAATTTTTAAGTATATCAATATTCTGTCCATTAAATATTTTATATATATTTGTGTTTGAAGTATTTATAAAACTGTCTGTACTATATCATATACTTTCACTTTCATAACTAGAAAATATATTTTTATATTTAGAACAATCAATATCTTTATTATCTACTACACTAGATAAAACTATTAAATTAAGATTATTATATTTTCACTCATAATCGTATTGAAAACTAAAAACTTCTGTATTTTTATCAATAATAGAATCTATATAAGCATCATCAAAGTCCTCTTTATAATCAAATTTAACATTTTTATTATTAACTTTTAATTCATTGAAAAATCAATCTTGGTTTATCTTTTGTCACCAATATCAAGTTCAAAACTTATATAATACAGTCAATTCTATATTAGAGTAATTACAGTATGAAATAAATGACTTTTCTATAGTTTCTTCCATTCATCATCACCTGAGTATTAGTAATACTTTTTTATTCGTTTGTACTTTTTTAAAAGTATCATTGTAAAATATGCTATTTTGTTCAATAAATAATCTATGAATTTCTTTATCATACTTTAATATAACATTCACAATTGAAGCTATATCTTTATTATTTTTTATTATATCATTATCATCATTAACAAAATTATATATTTTAGAAATATCATCAAATTTTCTAAAATTAAAAAACAATAAGTTACTTTTTTTTACTTCACATCACCTGTTAATTATTGAAACTTCTAAAATATATCAACCAGAAAAAATAACAATTTTATTAAATAAATTATCAATTGTATAAAAGTATATATCTAAGTTTTTAAAAACTCCTTCTAAAAATGTTTTAAGATTATTATTCATATTAAATAAATTTATTAATTCTATTTTTTACGTTTTCTTCTCAAACAAAAGTCACCCAATTTTTATAAAACCCTAAACAATAAGAGTTATTTTTACATTTACTACATTCATCAAATTTTTGCTTTTCACTCCATAAATACTTATAGGATTCAAGGTTTCATTCATTTAAATTTCAATTTTTCTCATCTTCTTCTATATTTTTTAATCTTTGGTATTCTAAATTGTATTCTGGATAATTTAATACACATAATGGTGGTGCAGTATAATGAAAATCAGCATAAATATTATTTTCTTTACATAAGCATACAATCTTATCAATTTTTTCAATTTGTATATTACTGTAATCTAATAATACCTCATCCTTATTAATTTCTGCATATCAATTTGGTTGAACCAATCAAAATGATATTCTTCTAGTATTTTTAAATCAATTATTCTCCTCTATAGGTAACAAATCAATAAATCAATTCTCTTTTAGAAATAATATATATTCATAAACTTGATTTATATTTATTTTATTAACAACAATATTAAAGGCTATTTGAATTTTATTATGAATATTATTATCTTTAATAAATGTAATCCAATTTTTAAAATCATCTATTGAATAATATATTCATAATTTTTTATTAATTTCTTCATCAGAAGAATGCTGTGCTAAAAAAATTTCATCTAATCATGAATCAATTAGAATATTAATATAATCATTATTTTTAAATAAATTAGTTCAATTAGTCTGTATTTGAACAGTTCATATTCATATTTTTTTTGCCAACCTTATAAACTTATTCAGGTTCTTATTAATAGTTGGTTCTCATCATGAAAAAGAAAGAATTAGATTCTTTCTTTGTTCTAAAGAATATTTTTGTGTTAATTTTAATATTTTACTAATAACCTCTTTATCTGAGACATCATGTTCTCAGTAATTATTAGTCATCAAAACGTTACAGAACTTACATTTCCAATTACACTTATAGTTTATTCTAATTATTTCATTAATATAAACTTGTTCTTCTTTATTATTCATCTTTTATTGGATTAATTTCTTTATATCAATATAGAGCTTTATAATTAACAGCAGGTCACCAGCACAGATTGTTATATTTACATTTTTTACACTTATTAATCAACCTTCTTTCCCTTGGTAAAACATCTTCCCTATTTATTTCTACATTGTTAAATAGATTTTTCTCTTTAGAAGTTGATCAAATTTTAATTCTATTTCAGTAATCAAATTCATCAGTCTTATGTATATATTCTTCCCTTTTATCTTCAGGAAATATACAAAAAGGAAAATCAACTATTTTTAGATTTATTCAATTAGCATTACAGAAATCATTAACTTTTATAACTTCTTTTATAGATTCATTATAAGTTGGAGCTACTAATGACTTTATATGTTTCTTTCAATAATATTCTAGATCAATATCAGGATAAGTAACTGCAATATCATTCATTCAATTTGAATACGAGAATTTAACTAAGTTATATAATTCTGGTAAGTTATCTATTGTAATAACTATATTTGATTTAAAATAAGATCATTTCCAATATTTTCTTATATTTCCAAATACATCATCCCATTTAACAAAAACGTTAGTTCTTGATATCTTTTGTTGTAATTCTTTATCAATAGCTTGTACAGATAAAATAAGTTCATCTATATATGGTAAATATTTTTTAGCTTCCTTTTCAAGATGTAAAGTTGTAGCATTAGTAGTTACCAATATTGTATATCACATCTTCTTTCATAATCTAAGTGCATCCAAGAAAACTGGTTGAATAAATGGTTCTCATCATAAGAATGTAACATGGTTATATCATTCTTTTTTGTATTTAATTAAATATTTGATTATCTCATACTTTGTAACTCTCTTATTCCATTGAATATCCATATTTGGAAATTCCATACAGTAAGTACATTTTTGATTACAAGTCCATCAAACATATATTTCTATTCTTTTATATTCCATAGTACCTGCAATTATCTTTTATAAAACATTGTTCACATCTTTTTTCTTCATAACAAAATGGAGTTCATTTTCAATTTAATCTTTGTATGTCTTCTTCTCATATTTGATTTAAAACTCCTCTTTCATAATTATAATACTCCGTAAAATAAGAGAAAAAATCTTTACTAAATTTCATAAAGTTCACTTTTAAAGAGAATTTCTTTACGACTTTAAAAATTAATTCAATTTGCTTAGCATTATCTTGTATATTATATTCTAATAAATCCTTATTTAAATATGGTTTATCAAAAGGAAAATAATTTATAAAATCAAAGTTAGTAAATCAGTATTTTTCTCTCAATATCAATACATCACGAGCAACTGTATTAATATTTAAATCATTTATGTGGATAATTATTTTTAAATTGATTCAACTAACAGCTAATAGTTTTAAATTGTGTAAATAGTCTTCATAAGATATTCATCATCAATTAATTATTTCATGATTTTTTTTATCAAAGCTATTAAAGTAAATTCAAAAAGTTGATAGTCACTCTGTTATAAGTTCTCATAAATATTTTTTTGATATTCCTTGTGTGTTTGATAAAAGACCTATTCAACAAAATCATTCTTTATAGCTATGATACATAATTTCTTTTAACTCTGGATGTAATAAGGGGTTTCATCAAAAAAAAGTAATATTAGATTTATCTTCTTCTTTTGAAATTGCAGTAAATAAAGAATCCTTAGAAATAAATTTATCTTTATTTCTAAGGCTTGATTCTAAACAATATAAACAATCATTATTGCATGTATTTACTATTCTTATATCCATAATTAGTTATTCCAAAATCAGTTACAATCATTTAAGTATTCACAACTTTTACATTTATCTGCAATTTTCTTATATCTAAAACTGTTTTCACGCCGTTTTGAAGCTTCATCTTGATTTTCAATATCAGTTAATTCATTAGATTCTAAAACTATGTATTTTTTATTATCAATAAGACAAAAAGGAAAAAATTCTAAGTTTATATTAAAATCTTTATCAAAAACATTTATAAATTCATTTATATTCTTTTTTATAGATTCATTAGTTGGTAGAGTTTTATCATTATCCTTATATGGTATAGCATGCAATAGGTTAACATTTTTAACTCCTAAGTTTTTTAAAAGGTTTCATTGTTCTATTAAAAACTCAATATTTAAGTTATTAACAACTATATTTATAGCTATATCAAAAAAAGTAAGTGCAGTTTTAAGATTATCAATAAAAGTATCAAAAACACCTGCTACTCATACTTGTTTCTCAAAGATTTCCGCATTATATCATGTCATAGACATATATAATTTATTAACTCAATACTTTTTAAGTTTTTTACAGAAGTCGTCATTTAAAACAAATCAATTTGTAACCAATGATATATCTTTATATCAATAATGAACTCATAAAGCTAATACCTTAAAAAGATTTTTTGATATAGTAGGTTCTCATCAAGATATACAAAGACTGTTTAATCAATTACTTCTACCTAGTATTAAAGTATCATTTATTTTTTTTAATGAAAAATCATTATAATCTAACTTTCATTCTGTTATTTTTAATAAACAAAAATCACATTTAAAATTACATTCTTCATTAATTATTATATCAACGTTTTCCATCTTATACTATTTTTTTATTACTAATATCTCACAAGGGATCAAAAGCGCTATAACTTTTATTGTATATATTTGCATCCATTCTAGATCAACCTCTACACTCTTCTTTATATTTGCAATCAGAACATTCTTTAGGCAAAAATCAATTATTAAGCATATTTTGAACATACTCTCATTGCCATATTTCTAATAAATCATTTTCAAAAATACTTCATAAATTAGTATCAAATGCACTCATTATTTGTATAAATCAATCAGTAGTTATAATAGTTTTTACATTATGATGAGATGATAATTCACCATCAATAACTGTTTTAGCGATTTCAGTATCTTTTGTTACGCAAAATGGAACACTATCAACAATTTTAAAATTAGTGTTATATGTATTGTTTAATTTATATAATTTATGAATAGCTAGATTAATCATTTCTCTACTTATTCATTTAGTAGTTCAAGTAGAATATAATCTAAAGAAGTGCCAATCTCCTATATCAAAATTCTTTAAAACAAAATCATATATTTTTTCTAAAAATAAAATGTTTTTTGGTGTGAGAATAGTAAGAAAATCTAGGCTTATATTTTTATAACTTTTTATTTTTCTGAGTTGAATAACTTTTTTCTCAAATTTATCTTCAAATGATTTAAGTCATTCAATTCATTGAATGTTTTTAGCTCAGACTTTATTTATTTCATAATAATCTTTATTATTAAATTCATGCATTGAAACCATTAAATTTAATGAAAATTCATTATTTAACCTTTCTAAAGTTCTATCTAATAATAAAGTTCAATTTGTATTTATTCTAATAAAAATACCTTTATCCCTAATATATTCTAAAAGTTCCCATAAAAAAGGAGCAGAAAACGGTTCTCATCAAGTTATAATTATATCTCTGGTTCAATAACCATACAGTATATCAACTATTTTTTTATACTTCTCTAGTCATATATTTTCTCTTAGATTTCTATCTTTTAATGGATAATCATAATCATTGAAACAATAGTTACAGAAAATATTACATTTACTAGTTATTGTTAATACTGTACCAAAAGGAATTTTATCGTAGAATTCTTTATTTTTAAAAAAATTAAAATCCTTAGTATCAGATTTTAATACAATATTATATATATCTTGAATTAACAAATCATCATCTCAATATATATTCCAATTTTTAGTTAAATGAACTTTATTTTCTGTGGTAAAGTCAATATGCTCAAAGTATACACTTTTAACACTAGAGTCATTTGAAAAAATCAACTCAAAAATTCAATATTCCTTTTCTATAACTTCCCTTAAAAAATATGAAGAATCCAACATTACTTCATACTTAATATTTGGGAATAAGACCAAAGAATAGAAAATTTGATTAATCATAATATATTGATTAAATTATATACATTAATATACTTAAAAACATACATATTAAAAGCTAAAATCACTAAAAATGTCATTATTTAAATCAACAGATAATAAAACTGAAATATTTATATGTATATGAGAATGATGCCCTACATGATGTCAAAGTTGTTATAAAACAATTAAAGAAAATAAAGAATATAAATTAGAAAAATTAAAACAACAAATTGATATATCAAATGAGATATCTGATGAGAATTTTTCATATTTTTTATACTGAACAAATAATATACAAAATCCTGAAATTATTAGAATAATATCATATATAAAATCATTAAGTAGAAATCTTAGAATTCAGTTGCCATTTGAGACAACTAAGCTAGATTTAAAAAATCTATTAAAAGAAAACTTTAATAATGAGTATGTTATATCAAGAAAAATAGATAATAAAGACTTATTAAAAATATTTATAAAAAGCCTTTGAGAATTTCATAATAATCAAATAATAATAAATTATGATTTACTAATAAAAGAAGATTACATTAGTCTATTAGAAAGGATATTAAAAAAGAAATTTAACGTAAATAATGATTGAACTCTATATTTAAAATTATGAAATTTAAACATAAATTTAAGAGTACTTTATAGTATAAATTACAAAGAAAAAAAAGTACAAGATTTATGAATAAATTCTTGTTTTGTTTATGATTCTTTTAATATTAATAATGATTATATTGAGGTAGTAGATCATTATGAAGTAGATGAAAATCTAGATGTTTGCTTTCACAATCCTTTATGTTATATCTGAAATAACAAAATAGCTAATTTAAAGCATACAAATAAAGAAATAATATCAAATTTTCTAGAATATAAAAATCACTATTTAAAAAATTTAAATAGTGATTTTGAGAAAAATTGTTTTAAATGTATTACCTCTGGATTTAGATATAAAGATTAGAAATATTTATCACAATTTGTACAAGTATCGCAATCTCAAGGACATTTTTGTAAATCTTCAAAATATCATAGATTTGTTAATTTATCATTATCAATATAACTAACGTAATTTTGATAATCTATAATACTCATATCAAGTATATCTAAAAGATTTCAATGATGAAATCAATCTGTATATGCTTTTAAAAAGGTATCTATTTTAGATGTTTCTAAGCCTCTAGTAACAAGTTTATAGTAATCAATCAATCAATCAAAGTACTTTAAATCCTCTGGTCTAATTATTGGCATTCTAAATATTATTCTTTTATTTTCTGCCAGCATTGGTGTACAAGAAAACCTTTCAATAAGGTTATATTTTCATTTTTTTTGATTTGATATATTATCTTCAACTCAGCTTGCGATAATATTAAAATGAGTATGCCTAAATGGACAATTTTTAATACATCATTCATTTAACATAAGTTGAATATTTAATCATGATCTAGCTTTTATTTTTTTAATAAGGTCTATATCTCTATTTATATCTCTATCAATAGTTAAAATATCAACTCATATTTTTTTAAAATATAAAGCTTGTTCTACTGTTTTTAAATAACAATTAACAGATGAGTAAATCTTTATTCATTCAACTGATTTTTTTATAAATTTAACATATAACAGATTTGTAAGTGAAACTGATTCTAAGCCATATTTTTTTAACTTTTTAATATAAGAAATTAGATTTAACATGTGATCTTTATCTCATGTTTTTATTCATTCAGTTGTTGCATTAAATGTTAAAATTGTTCAAATTCAATATTTTTTACAAGTTAATATAAGTTTAATAAGTTGATTTTCATAATCATCATCTTGTTTTATTGATCTTCATGAAGGTCAAATATTATCAGGCGCAGCAAAATAAACAGTAGAAATGTTATTTTTATACTTTTCTAATAAATTGAAAAAAGATTCTTGCTCATTATATCAAATTGAAAATTTCATTATTTTTAATTAAAAGTTTTATAGTTGTAGTAAAAACATTTTTCACAAGCATTTTTATAATTAATTTTTTTCTTATTTTCAAGAAATTCATTTAATCATAATTCTCATAATTTTCATAAATATCCAGTTCTATCAATTTCATTAAGAGAACATTGAAAAACATCTCAGAAAGAATCAATATATAAGTAATCATATTTCATTACCTCACATATATCTCACTCTTCTCTTTTTACATAATGTCATTTAAGATCATTTTCATTAAACATTTTACTATGAATTTTTTCACTTATTCTTCCTCACCAATTATGAACTAGAGATATTCAATAATCTTTTCATAGACTCGTTGCAAATTTTTTAAATTTGTTAAGTTCAGATAGATTTAATAAAGATAGCATAAATTCCATAGAATAATTTATCTTCATTTTATGTGCTTTATTTAAAACACTCATAAAATTTTTATAAAAATCTCCTCCAGTTAGATAATTATACATTTTTTCTTCTAGAGAAAAAACTGAGAAAGTTAATGAAACATTAAATCATCTATTTTTTAGGTCTAAAATTTTATCTAAATGCTTATCCTTTATAGCTAATCACTTAGTCATAAAAAATAAATTTATTCATGGTAACTCTTGAAATAGATATTCCATGAATTCATTAACTTCTTCATGAATAAATGCATCTCATAATCAACAAACCATTACTTCTTCATAATTTCATTCTTTTAATAATTTAACTATCTCTTTAAAATCATCAAAACTTAAAAAACCATACTTCTCTAGATCTCATCTAGCACAAACAATACAGTCCATTCAACAATAACTAGTTAATTCAATTTCTAATCATCTTGTAACTGCACTACATTCAAATACATTATCTTTTTTAGGCTCCATTTTTTAAAATGTTATCTATTACTTTATAATTAATATAATCTCAACTTTGTTTAGGTATTTCAAAAACAAGTTTTAATATTTCATCTATATTATATATGTTTATAACTTTTTCTAAAGTTATATCATCTGATAAAAGTGATAATATTTTTGTTTTATCATTGATGCTCTTTTTAAGATTCAGATCTATATTCTTATATTGTTTTTGTAACCATAATAATGAATCTAAATCTGAATATAAAATCATATCAGTATCTAAAATAAATTGTTTATCAATTGAAACTCAGTTGAAGTAAGTATAAGTGCTAAGATTTATAATAGAACTTTGAGTAATTATTTTACTATAAATTTGTTTTAAATTTCATAATGTTTTAATATTCCATTTTTTTGTATTAAAAGCAGGCATAAAAGCAATATTTTTAAATCAGAGATCGATTATTTTCTCGAAAACTAATAATGAATTATCTAAATAATCAGGGTCATTTATAAAATTTATATTAATAATTTCTTTATAATCTTTTATTAATTCTAAATCTAAGTCTTTTCACAAAGATATATTATCAATAGATAAGTATATTTCTATATTATTATCACGTAAAAAATCTAACTTCTCTTTAGTCAATAAAACTCAGTTTGTTCAAATAGAAAATTTAGAAACATTATTTTTAGATTCATTTACAAAATATTTAAGTTTTTCAAACTCTAATAAAGGTTCTCCTCAGAAAAAATTTATTGTATAATTTGCTTTATTTTTTTTAATAAAATTTATAAAAATATCTAACTCATCAAAAGAAAGCGATTTGTTTTGAAAATCCAAATCACAATATTCACACCTTTTATTACATTTATTTGTAAGAATTAATTCTATTAATATTTTATCCATATAATTTTATTAATAATCTTCATCTACTTTTTCTCAGTTTTTAAGAAAAAATCTTTTAATATTTTCTTTTAAAAACACTTTATTATCATTTAATTCAGATCATTCTAAATAGTCTTTTAATAGTATAGAAAGATATAAGTATAATTTAAAATTTGAGACTTTAGGTTCAATATAATTATCACTTATATATATTAATTTTTTAGACTCTAAATAATTCATTTCATCCTTAAATACATTTAGTATGTCAGTTCCGAAAAGCTCTATAAATTTATTTCTATCTATTTTATAAATTAGATTTAACCAAATAAATTTAATCATCTCATCTTTTAATGATAAGTATTTAATTTTTTTATTGTTTCATTCATTATTATTAATATCTGAGTAATAATCTTTTAAATTTCAAATATTATAACAAATCATTTCTCAATATATATGTGATATTGAACCATTTCAAATTCAAATTAAATTTACTTTATTTGAAAGATAGTTATCTTCTTGAAAATTTGAGTCAGTATTATAAGTTTTATAAATATAGTTATTATAGTAACTTTTAACATCATTTATTAATTTAATTTTCTCATCATCAATTTTATAATGCACATTACTACTTTGTATAAAATAATTTAATGATATGTTATCAGCTTTAAGCTCTCTTGCATATTCAATATCTCAAACACATATCTCTAATGTTTGTGCACTAATTCATACCATTAAATCTATATTAACATGAATTCAATTTAGTTTAAGATTTCTAACATTTTCTATATGGTTTGTATTTTCATCATAAAACCTAGAATTTTTTCTTAAAACTTCTTTATTAAAAGATTGTATAGCATATGTACATCTATTAACTCAATGTTTACTAAGAGTGATAATAGTGTTATTATCTAAAAAATAAGGATTTAAATCGATATTGTATTGTTTAATGCCACTTAGATCAAAGTTATTATTTATCTTAGTTAATAACCTATCTAAAAGTTTATATCAAATAATATTTGGAGTTCATCCTCATATAAATATTGAATCTAATTTAATTTTCTTTCATATTTTAGAAGTAACTTGATCAATCTCTAATAATAAATAAGAAATATATTCTTCATAACTATCTTCTCAATCTAATGAAGTATAACAATGACAATAAGTACATCTAGTTTTACAAAAAGGTAAATGTATATACAAATTATTTAAATTATCATTTGTTGATATTTTTCAATAAATCTCAGAAAACTTATCCTTAATAAAAGTATCATTTGCTAATTTTAGAGATGGAAAAAATTGTGTTCATAAGTAATCTTCAAATACTGTATGAACAATTTTTAATCAATTCTTTCAAACAAATTTATCAAACATTTTATAATTGGTAACTATTACTAAAATTATTTTCTTCTTCTATTATTTGTCATAAAACTTTATCAAAATTATAGTCATCTTTAAATATTGATTTTCATATTTTTAGATATTTTTCATCGTTAAATACATATTCAACTATATTATTCTTATATACAAATGTAATTTTATAAAATATATCCTCTCTATCATGAAAGTTAAAATTATATTTTATATTATCAAAATTTAGTCATAAGAAATTATTATTTATATGAATAAACGAAACATTTCTAGCTTTTAAATTATCATAATCCTCTTTAGATGTAGTAATATCTATATTAATACTTGTTGATTTAGATAAATTAATTTTTCTAAGAAATTTAGATAATAAAGTATAATATTCTTCTAAATAAAAATATGCATTTTTATAGGATTTTATCTTTTGCAATTCAGATTTATTCCAAGTAACAGGAATTTCAATAATTAGTTTATTATTATATCAAGACCCTAATATATCTAATGATATCTCTCATTGAATCTCTGGAGGAAGAGATACAATAATTAAATCATAATTATTTAAAATTAACTTTCAATAATCTAAAAAAATATCTATTCAATAAGTTTCTTCTATATATTCCTTTGTTTTACTAGTCTTACAAACTCAAGAAACAATATAATTATTTTTAATAAAATAATTTAAATATTTTTTTCATTGTCATCAAAGTCATATTATTAATACTTTTTTCATATTATATAATAGTATAATCTATAAAATCATCTTCCCTATCTATATCTAAAGTTGCACAGTGAAGTCATCATCAGAATAATTCACAATGCCTCATTTGCACAGGTATAACTTTAAATCATTTTTCTTCTAATACTTGTATTGTATTAACAGCTTGATCAATAACACATACTGTATTTTCATCTAGAGAAAGTACATTTGTATCAGCTCATCTTAAACTACAAAGTTCTAGAAAGGTTGTATTATCATTAACATAATTAGAAGGATATGATCTATAATCAGCAGTATATATAAACTCCCAATTATGGAACTTTTCTGGTAAATAAGTTTTAATATCCTTTTCCATTAAACTATTATTTACTAAAAAAGTTCCAGGTCTTAACACTGAAAGTTTTCAATCAATATGTGTATCATCTAATTGATAAACTTTATGGACATTAACACTTTCTCAAAGGACTCATTGTAACCAATTTGCTCATAATTCATGATTATAACTAGATACATTAAATAAAAGATCTTTTCCTATTTTTAATATATGTGCAGCATCAAATGATATATCGAAATCATTTTTTTTAAAGTTTGAAAAGTCTTTGTTATCTAACCAATATCATTCATCAAAGTTTTCTCTTTTCAATGGAGGCATTGGTGCAGATAGCCAAATATATCAATAATTATTAAATAAATCTAAAAACATTCTGTATAATAGTTGATTTTCAAAGTATCTTTTAGTACAAAGAGCTGGAGTTTCTATAATCTTATTTCAATAAATTATTACTTTATCTCTAGGGTTAGAAACTGGAGTTAAAAATCAAGAGAAATTAGGAGTTTTAAAACTTTTAAACTCTTTCAATTCATCAGGTCTTCTTACTTTAACTCAATTTTCTTCTAATATTTTTGCAAAATTATTAAAATCCTCTGTTCTTTCTATAATTTTTTGTTTATCAACTTTATAGTCAACAAAATTTTCAAATGTACTATCCTTCATATTTTCTCAATATGCTATTTTGAATGTTATATCTAATTTTTCTAAATTATAATTTTGTACACTTCAAACTATAACTTCTTTTAATTTTCAAAATTCAGTATATGTAGACATAAAATTCGTATTAATTAAGTATATTTTTATATTTAAAACCATTAGTTATACATTCATAACACATGTCAGATTGATTAGTATTTTTTTCCTTTAACTTATTTAAATGAATTAAGTATTCATTAAAGTTATTATGAATTTCTTTATCAGAAAAATTTATATTAGAAATTCTTATATCTCCTATATTACATAAATTATCATGAATAAATAAATCTCAATTATCATATACATCTAAACTATCTTTTAAATATATATAATTAGAATCTACTTTAAGTTGGTCAATTTGTTGACAAGCAGGTCTTTTAAGTCAATCAAATCATTTATTCTTATGATTTATTTTCCAAGAGTAATCATGTAGTTTAATATTTATTTTAGATCATAAATAAAAACAATACTTGTTATCAGAATCTTCCTTTCAAAATTTTGAATAAAAGAAATCAAATATTTTTTTATCTTTATTAATATCTAAGAATAAGTCTAAATAGACTAAAAATGAATTTGTTTTAGAAAGTAATTTTAATAGTACTAATACTTTTTCAATTGTATTAGTCATTCACCTGCAGTTTTGAGCAATTTTTATATCAATTTTATTTGTTCCTAATTCTTCTCATATTCTTTCTAAAAGCTCTAAATGTTTTTTCTTTATATCAAAATCAATTTGAAATCTAACTTCTCTTCAAGTTGATAATCATGCTTTTAATATTTTAATAATATCTTTATGATTTAATCCATCTTGATTTCAAAATACTAGATTAAATCTTTTATCAAATTTTTTATCAACAAGGTCTATCCTTTCCAAAATATTATCAAGAGAAAATTGTTTTGCAGAAGGAATATAATCTATATTAAATCTACAATCAGTACAAGATGCTGGACATCATTCTCATATCTTAACATCAACATATGGAAACTCTTTAAAATCAAGTGGAAAAAGTTTAAACATTTTTAATATTTAAATGCTAATATATTTTTAGTAATATTATTACTACTAGGAACTTCAATATATTTTTTAAATCAGCTGTTTTTTAATAGCCTTATAACTTCATCATAATCAAAAGAAGTATGATAAGCGTTTAGTATATCTATTATTTCTCAATCTTTTTTTATTACTGTTAACATGTTATGGATATTATTTCAAAATCTTCTTTCTTTTTGCATAATATCATATCACTCTAATACAAAA
>Ga0193963_1000021_pt1 | contig 78028 bp, 60 predicted proteins | sample FB_6_MG_FD_140359 | JGI IMG/M metagenome (GOLD analysis project Ga0193963, IMG submission 140359) | Microbial mat bacterial communities from the Broadkill River, Lewes, Delaware, United States - FB_6_MG | ecosystem: Environmental > Aquatic > Freshwater > River > Microbial mats | place: USA...
AAAACAGGTTTATTGTAGCTAATCGCACGTTCCACTTCGCGTTTAACAAAAATTGATTGGTTGGCTGCTTGCGACAACATCAACACCATATGTTGCGCACGATCAAGTCCACGAATAATTTCTTCGGTATATTCTTTGCCTGCACGCACATTGCGCGGTGCAATCCAGCAGCGAATATTACGACGCTCAAGCTCTTCACAAAAACGAAAGGCTGTCTCTTTATCGGGACTTGCATAACTGATAAATACATCGTACCCCGTCGACTCTGTTGCAGGGCTCATCGACGAGGGTTCAGCTTTAACGGATGTTGATACAGACGTAATAGCCTGAGTTCTATCGTTACCGATTGCAGTATTGGACACACTGCCCGGGTGAGTCATCGCTTGTAGCCACGCACTCACACTTTGTGGGCGCTGTTGCTCATCCGGTTGCAACGCCCAATCCAGAGCAGCTAAAAAAGCGTGATCACTATTGGGAATACGATCAACCAGCTTAGGTAATCGATCGCCTCGAATGCGTTCAGTTGCCTCAAAGTGGCTTAAACTCTCGTGTGTTAAGCACACATAAGCTACAGCCGCCAGCGCATAAATGTCTGTCCATGGGCCTTGGTTGCCACGGCTTGAATATTGCTCAATTGGCGCATAGCCCGGTGTTAAGATGGTTGATATTGATTTTGAACGCGCACCAATTGCCTGTCTGGCCGCCCCAAAGTCAATGAGTACAGGGGTGCCGTTATCTTTGATGCGGATATTACCCGGTTTGATATCTCTGTGTAGCATTTGCGCACTGTGAACATTTATTAAGCCTTCTGCTATAGGCAATACAATATCTTTAACTCGCTCAACACTTAATGGGTTTTCACTTTGCAATACAGTGGCAAGGTCACGTCCTTGGGCATAATCCATTATTATATATGCGGTGCTGTTTTTTTCGATATAGCGGATCACACGAATAATATTAGGGTGTTCAAAATGTGCAAGCACGCGCGCTTCATCAATAAAGCGATCCAACCCCCACTGATACTCTTCAACATCTTTTGCAATGCGTGTTTTTGGTGAAACCTGAAAGCTACTGGCACGAGAGGCTAAATTAAAGGGAAAGTATTCTTTAATCGCAACGACGCGATCGAGGTGTTTATCGCGCGCGCGGTAGGTTACACCAAAACCACCGGAGCCAATTTCTTTTTCAATACTGTATTCGTCAAGCGCATAACCTGCAGGTAGCACTTGGCTATGTATTTCGCCGGTATCTTGCGAGGATGATTCGTTATCCATAGTGGCCTTATCGGTAATTGATCAGATAATTGTCATTAACGTGGCGGTGCATATAAACTCACCAACTGCCATGCGTCTTGCTTTGCTGACACACCGGCAAAGTACAGTACCCCGTTACTTTTTCCTCTAATCGTCATGCGCTTAACATTGGGGCAATTGAATTTCACAATAGATTGCACGGTATTAATTACACTGGTTATATCTACACGGTTTTTATCAAAATTGCTCGCCTGCGGCGAGCGCAATTCAATATTGGCAACCCCTGTATTTGGGCAATTTTCGTTATAGAGATAAACATCAATATCGGGTGACTTATGGGAAATCAAACGCTGTTCACTGTTACTGGCAACTGAGACAATAAGCAATAAAAGCCCGCTCAGCCAACGTATTAAAAGCCGTTTGTAAATAGCCATAAAAATTTCCTCAAAAACAGGCATATAGCCCCAATCAATACTTAAGTAGCAAAAGTACTCATCTTATCGCTACTTATTTTTATATCGATGATATTGATCGTACTTGCAATTTATATTATGACAGTTTAAAGGAGCCATCTGCTTGTTGACACACTTCAACATCTCGCGCGAGCGGCCCTTCGGGTGTGTAAATTTCTTGGCGTACCGTTTTACACTCTAGCGACACCTGTACATCTTGTTGCACAACATCAGCTTCAACCGGCGCGCTTACCGTTTTATATTCTGTTGTCGTTGGCTGCATAAAACGAGTAGCTGATGATACAAAACCACTCACCGCTGTGCTGCCATCTTTTGATACCGCATACCAATTTTTGCCACTGACCTTACCAACGACAGCAACAATCTCACCTGGGCTTAAATACGTCACTTTTTTATAATCCACCCCTGGACCAACACGCATATTAACTCCATTAGAACGATAAGGTGCACCAACATAATCCAATGGAGGAAAAGGGTTAACCTTATCTTTAAGTTCACGGGTTACCTGTACGCTGGTTTGTTGGCGCCTGCGAGGTTGATTTTTTACCACTCTAACAGTGCCAGACACACCCTCTTCTTTGCCTTTAAATGTAACGGGCTTACCACTTTTAGCCGCTTGCTGCTGGGCTTCATAGAGTTTTTTCTGATCCTCTTCCTCTTTGAGCTTATCGGCAAACTCTTGCCCAATTAACTCAGATGCCGCAAAACAGGCAAACGCTGCGCCGGCCAGTGATATTTTATTATTCACATCTAATTTTTTGAGCAAACCGCCGGTTAACAAACCCGCACCAGCACAGCCAGCAATTTGGCTAGAGGTTTTATCGCCGCCAGAAAAGCTCGGCAACGCTTGAATCTGTTCTTTAATTGTTTCAACATTACAGCCCGATATAACTAGCGTTACCGCTATTACAGCGCCCAATTTTTGACGTAATTTCATAGTTACTCCCCCAATAATAAAATGTTTTTATATCAATCAGCAATCACTTTGAAAGCTACTGCACCCAATTTTAGGTCAGCTCCGTTATCCAGTGCGACGTCTTCCGTCGCCGCCAATCGTTGCCCATTGACAAAGGTGCCATTCATTGAACCTAGGTCACGCACATATAAAATGTTACCTCTGCGTTGTAGTGCGCAGTGTTGGCGCGATACGCTGTCGTGCCCTACTTGATATTGTGTCCCCTGCGACGAGCGGCCAATAATCACCTGTGCATTTAATAGTGCCCCGTCAATAATCAGTCGCGGAGCACTATCACTATAACCATCGAGAATAATACCGTCATGGCTGCTATTGGGTGTCGGTGTGGTCGGTGCAGGTGTAGGGCTGTGTACAGGCGCACGACGAATAGCGCGCGAATAGGTTTCTACAACCCTACTCATATTTTGGCGCACGGCTGGCCTGCGCAAGACGTAAATCAACAAAATGACAATCAGCGCAAATGCAGCCGCACCGGCATACAATGCAAACTGTAACGTCTGTTGCATCGATTGTTCTTTTGACAGGCAATCACTGTTATCGAGATGGTATTGAATGTTGCGGCTATCAAGTATATTGATAAGCTCTTTAATATCAGAGGCTAGACTAAAAGCATCGTTTGAGACTGGCGTGACTGTTTTTGCAATTACCTTGCCTTTTGAATTTAAGACAACACCAGATTTCATTTCATTAGGGGCGGCGGTATTAACCCCAACAACGCGCCCACACTCATCAAATAAGGGGCCGCCGCTATTGCCGCCACTAATTGGCGCGGTATGAAATAACTGCGACAGTGTCTGACCGCCCTTACGCCAATGCGCATCGTTCAGCACCCGAGCAACCTCACCTTTTGACAAAGTGTGATTCGCCGTTACATCCACACCTTTGACAGTAGTGTTATTGGCAATACCCGGATAGCCTTTAGCGATTACTTCGCGACCTTGCTGTGGTGTACGTGTGGTTAAAGCAACCGGGGTTAAGCGTAGCGTTTGCAGGTATTCAGGTTTTACTTTAATGATAGCTAAATCTAGATCTGATGAAGACCACGGCGATTTTTCAACATTGGTATTAGCAAATTTATTTTTAAGATCAAACCCTTCCCAAATATTAACGCGCTGGCCGTCTTTTAATACAAAGATAGCATGGGCTCCACCCGCGACATGATGATTTGTCGCAATGTAGCCTTGCTCGTTAATTACAAACCCTGTACCACTGCTGGTACGAGGCTTTTTGGTTTTTTTGTCAACGCCCTTAAATACAAAGATTTTTACAACATTAGTTGCTGTAATATCTTCGCTACTGGCAGTAGCGTTAATCGCAAAGCACACTGCCACAAGCATAATCGCCACAGACACAGACGCGGTAATAAAAGGCATTAGGGCTCCTTCATAATGGTTAGAGTTAACTGTACATTGCCCAGCGTGATGATATCACCGGTAATAATGGCTGTTTTTTCGCTCGCAATATCACCGTTAATACGCACACCGCTGGTTGAACCTGTATCTTCAATGTAAAGGCAACGGTTGGCTATTGATAACCGAGCATGCACACGGCTAACGGTATCGTCGGCGATAACAATATGTACTTGATCCGGGTTGCGCCCGAGCAACAAACCCGTTTGGCGCTGTTGTAAATCGCGTCCTAATACCATCAACGCTAAAGGAGCACCACGAGAGTCCTTACCAGTGAACTGGCAATCATAAAAATACGCAGTGGCAACGGCTAACTGGGTTTTATTGCGATAAATAATCCAACCGATAATCACCAGTGCAACACCGGCGCTAATCACGATCAACCAAAGCATCTGTTGATTGCTCTCCTCAGCGGTACTCATCTGATCAGAAAGCTGCTTTAACTGGTTGTCTGCATCAGCTGCAATATGTGCCAAGTCGCTATTTTTTTGCTGTTCGCGCTCGCGTTGCTCGCGTTCACTTGCAGCCTCGGCCTGTGCTTTTAATTGTGCAGCTTGCGCTTTCTTTGCCTGCTGCTTTTCTTTTTGAAGGTTCGCTTGTAGGCGCCGCTCTTTAGCTTTAGCCTGTTGTTGCTGTTGCTGCTGTAGACTTAAGCATACACTGGCTGCACGCCTAGCCTGGGTAACGCCTGCATCGAGCAATATTTGGTGTAAATGTTGCGATTTGACGGCATAAACGCCTAAAGGCTTATGAGGCTTCCAGAGGTCACGCAAGGTAAGCTCTGGGTCAGGCGTCATCACACCACTTAATTGCTGGCAGCGATTAATTAATGCACCACCATAGCTACCGCGACCTACCGATGAAACAATTTCAATAACCGAAGCGTTCTGTACCTCTGTATGAGCACTTTTCAGTAACCCCTTAGTCGCGGTGCGCTGGGGCACGACAGTCGCTACAAATTTAGGTCTGCCAGAAATAGGGAAAAGTGATTTTTTTGCTTTTTCCTGGGTGTCGTGCCAATAGCCTACTACATTTACTGTATCAGCCACGGTGAGTTCACTCTCAGCCAGTACGATTGGCTGCACAGGTACGGCTGCGTCTAATAAGGCTAGGCCCTGCGGGTGTCCTGTAGGTCGTTCAGTTGCACTATAGCGGTTGTTGTCGTGATCGAGCACAACAATAGAGGTGGCCTTTTCAAGCAAATGGGTGCTGGTTACAAGAACCTCAGGTGCCACAACAATGGCGCTGCCCTGATTAATCAAAGCTTCACCTTTGTAGACAAGCACTTGCATAACGCTATTATCACTGGTCATCGACCAACAGCGCGGTGCTATAAACGCCACAATGACAATCGCAATTAAATTGACAAAAGTATTGCGTATCAATAAGTTAACGACTGATACTAGCATCCCCTATGCAAGCCCCCCTGGGCAGTATTTTCTGCCGTTGTGTTTATTTGCCTAGTCTAATCTAGACTCTAAAGCTCTTTCTTATTATCACAACACGATCTTAAATAGAACCGGTATGGTGATAGTAATCATTCTCTATCGGATGTTCAAGGCTATAAAGAGTCTGTAAAATGCCAGATTACCGGATTAAGTAGCCATTGGCTTCAATAACAAACTTGTCATACATCACCCAGCGACGATACTTTTATATTCAAACGACGATACCACCACAAACTTGTGACACTAGAGTTACCTTCCATAAATTGATAATCTAGCCCACTATTGATAATACAGTCTAGGTGGTCACTAAAGTTTGAGGCTTCTTAAATGGCCAACACAGGAACAAGACACTATGAATGGATTAAGAATTACCGTTATAGAAGGCCGCACTCTCAGTAGTGATAATGAATTTTTCTTTGATGCTGACCATGACTATATTGTGCTCGGGCGGGACCCTGCAATGTGCCATATTACCTTTGCCGAGGATAGCAAGGATCACGGTATTGGCAATGAGCATATCGCCTTCAAGCGCAGCCTTGGCCGCTATCAAATCGATCTAAATACTGAGCATTATGTTGAGCTTAATGGCAGTACCCCCTTTGAAGACCAAGAAATTACAGGCCTTACACGCATTAAATTGGGGCATAATATTCACTTGGAGGTCGAGGTCATCGACCAACGCGCCCAAGCACACCCCATAGGTAAACCACATATTCAACCCGGCGCACAAGTACAGCGCAACCGTAAAATACTCTGGGCAACCCTCCCTGTTGTTGGCTGCATTCTTGTGGGGCTGTTGTACCTTAACAATGATGTTAGCGAAGTGCAGGAATCCGTTGCTGATGCAGATATTTCTATCGCTGCGGCCCTCGATAATATGGACGAGCTTAGCCAGCAAATTACACAGCTAGAATCAGGCTACGAAGAGATTACACAGGCAACCATTCGCAAAATCAGCCAATCGGTGTATTTGATTCTCAAGCGCGATAGCAATGGTGGTGAAACACCACAGGGCACAGCCTGGGTTACTGAGAATAACCGCTTAGCAACCAATGCTCATGTCGCTAGCGCCTTTGATCGCCTAACGCCAAATGAAGAGTTAGTGGCACGAGCCTCTGTTGCACCGTATCGTACTTATCGCATTACTAAAAGCGTTCCCCACCCTGGTTTTAAACGCTACCAGCAACTATGGAGCGATTACCTACCGACACAAAAAAGCAATAATCGCCTCAACCTTATGCAAACCGTAACACCGGCTGATGTGGCCTTGTTAAGTGTGGAGAACCCGGCAGATCTAGGCGCCCCACTCACTCTGGCCACACAACAAGAGTTGGCCGAGCTGCAACCGGGCATGAAAGTTGGTTTTGTGGGTTATCCGGTAGAAAATCTACTGCCAGGTACCATGCAAGCGCCAACGCCTGTTGCTCAACAAGATGAGTTGGTGCGTGTTACTGATTTTTTTATGGTAAAACAAGCAACCAATACCAATCGGCTTATTCAACATGGCTTACCGCTCACAGGCGGCGCCAGTGGCAGCCCTCTGTTTAACGCCAAAGGACACGTTATTGGTTTAGTCAGTGGGGTTAATGTTGCACCGAGCACACGAGGCCGAATTGTTAATGCAGCTGATATTAATTTCGCTCAACGTGTCGATTTTCTCTACGATTTATTGAACGGGAATATCGCTACAGCAACCACCGCATTAGAGCAACAGTGGACCCATAGCCTACAACAGTTTATTCCGGCACAAACAGGTTCTGTCAACGCTATACGCCAGAATATACAAGCGCTTTTCAATGTTAACAACCCCCTGAGCACGCGCTCTATTCGTGAAAGTGTCAGCACCCAAAAAAGCTTCGGGAAAAAGAAGATTAGCCTATCGAAAAAAATTCACTTCCCGAAGCCAGGTATACATTTAGTGACCTTAGTATCCAATGCATCAAAGCCACGGATTACAACGACACCCCCTACAGGGAAAAACAGCAGCCAGTATTATCGCGCAGTACCCTACAGTAACTTTGCTGCATTTAAACTATTGATTACAGATGAACCAGTAACAATAACCGCCATGATGAGCTTCGCTAAACCACCTTATATAAAAGAAGACCTTAATTACGCACTCACCATAGATTCGTGGCAACAACCAATTGAAGTGTCGGGGAAAAAAGTTGCATTATCATCAACAAAAACAGCTGCATCGTCCGTATTATTAAAGCAAGCCCGCAATATTCAACAGGCAAAAAAACTCAATGATCACTATATCAGCGGCTTTAATATCGTTATGAATAAGCCCGGATGGTACACCTTTATCGCTATCCCTAAAGGTAAGGGGTCACTTAATGCTATTCTCACCAATAGTCGTGGTAAGGTTATTCGCCGAGATCAATCAAAAAATGCCATCGCCATGATGACACATGAAAATAAAGTTACCACCAATAGTACAATTAGCTTTGTGTCGTATACTAAAGCAGCAGGTACTACGCAAGATATGTATGTCTATTACTCACCTTATAAGACACCTTAAGTATGGCACTGATGGCACACCCAATAATAACACTGACTTATAAGTGAATAGAAAATATGACAGAACCCACCTATAGTTATCGTGCGTTTATCAGTTATCGGCATGTTGAACGCGACCGGCGCTGGGCAAAATGGTTAATTAATAAATTAGAGAGTTATCGTACTCCTTCACATTTGATTGATCAGGGTATAGCGCCACGCATCGGCAAACTATTTCGCGATGATGACGAGATCCCGGCATCAAGTAACTTAGGTACGCAACTAGAAGATGCACTAAAAGCCAGTGAGTTTTTAATTGTTATTTGCTCTCCAGATACACCATTATCTGAGTGGGTTCGCCGCGAGATCAGTTTTTTTAAAGCGCTAGGGCGAGCTGATAATATTATCCCCTTATTAGTTGAAGGCGAGCCTGATGTTAGCTTTCCCGAAGAGCTTCTCAGTATTACCCATACGCGAACAAATGCACAAGGTGACACAGAGAACTATCAAGAAAAAGTAGAACCACTAGCAGCAGATGTACGCCTGCGCAGTGATGAAAGCCACCAGGAAACTAAACAACGCGCACTAATTCGAATTGCCGCCGCACTGCTTCGCTGTGGTTACGACGCACTCAAAAACCGCGAACATCAACGCCAGCAAAAACGTAAACGAACCCTCTATGGGCTGACAAGTATCCTTATTATTGTGTTATCCGGTTTGACACTTTTTTCTTGGTATCAAAGTCAAATTGCGCACAAAAATGCCCAACAGGCTCAACGTGAGCGCGACCATGCGCTGGTATCACAAAGTGCATTTTTAATGAAATTAGCTGCTGATAAGAATAAACAAGGCCACTATGATACGGCACTGCTGTTGGGATTAAACGCTATGCCCGGCCTTTATGGCGGCAAACGCCCTCTTGCGCGCAACCTGGAACCACTGACAACTGCACAGCGACTAAACCGTAAAACAGCTCATTTTAACCACTACAGTAATGTGAGCAAACTAGCCTACAGCCAAAACGGGCAGTTACTGGCCACATCATCAGGTGATAACCAATACTCAGCCAGCGTGTGGGATATTCACCGTGGCAAACTGATGCAACTCCAGCATGAGGGGTTTATCTATGGTCTGGCGTTTAGCCCCGATGCACGCCTTCTCGCCACCTCATCAGGTGATGGCACAGCTGTTATCTGGGATATAACGACTGGCAAAAAACGGCATACCTTTAACTATACCAATCTAGTCGGGCATGTGGCATTTAATAATGATGGCAGTGTACTGGCTGTTTCGGCCTATGATGGTACTGCCCATTTATGGGATACCCATAGCGCAGAGAAGCGCCTAACACTGACAAGTGAAAAAGCGATTAAGCAAATTATGTTTAATCCAGACAACAGCTTAATTGCAACAAGTTCAGATAAAAGCGTTACCCTTTGGAATTCTGATGGCGAACAAAAATTTGTATTTGAACGACAAGGGGTAATCACTCATATTAACTTTAGCCCAGATGGCCAATATATTGCTGTTGCCTCACGCGATAACAGTGCGACGTTATGGGACACAAAAACCGGTGAAAAATTATTTGTAGTAGGCCATAAAAAAACTATCAACCATGTTGCCTTTAGCCCTGACAGCCGCTATTTACTGACAGCTTCGACAGATAAAATGGCTGCAATGTGGGATATAGAAAAGAAAGAACAACAGCTTTCCATGCAACATAATGGCACTATTAAAAAAATCATCGTAAGTACTGATAATCGTTTTATTGCAACAGCCGCATACGATAAAACAGCTGCTATCTGGTCGGCAACAACCGGGGAGCGCTTGTTTACACTACACCATGAGGGCAACGTTAATGATGTATTATTTACTCACGATAATATGTCATTAATTACGGCCTCCAGTGATAATACCGCTGCACTGTGGTCACTAGAGAAGCGGCATGATCTCTTTACATTACGACAATCCCAGACGACAACAAAAACAACCTTTAGCCACGATGGAACACGGCTACTAACCATACCCGGCGGGTTTATGCTACCGGGAAAAACAGCGACACTCTGGGATAGTACAAGTGGCGATAAACAACAAAGTTTTACCCATGAAAAAACTATTCTAGACGCAAGTTTTAGCCACGACGACCGGTTAATTGCAACTACATCTAAAGATCACAGCGCCATTATATGGGATAGCGTCACGGGTAAAAAACAACAGACACTCGATCATACACATGCCATTAACAGTGTTAGCTTCAGCCGTGACGATCAATTTATTGCTACCGGCTCGTTCGACCGTACAGCAGTTGTCTGGAATAGCCTTACCGGTGAGAAGCAACAAACATTTACTCACGAAGACTGGGTACAACAAGTTATTATTCACCCCAATAACCGTTGGCTCATTACCGTATCGGGCAGTCCAGTAGAGCGCTTTGCAAAAGATAATCAAATTGCCATATGGGATATAGCAACAGGTGAGAAACGCCACACTATTCAACACCTTGATAAAAAGTACATTAAACATATTTCACTAAGTGCCGATGGGCAGTACTTATTAGCCTCGGCACTTGATCACAGTGCATCATTATGGGATGTTGCCTCAGCGACGAACATTCATTTCTTTGCGCATAACCGAGGAGTTCTTAAAGCTATATTTCACCCAAATAAACCCTATATAGCAACAGCCTCTATCGATCAAAGTGCTAGTTTATGGGATTTAGACAGCGGTGAAAAAATATACTCATTACAACATCAAGGCAGTGTTATTGATATTGACTTCAGCCATGATGGTCGCTACTTAGCCAGTGCGTCTTATGATAAAACAGTGTCAATTTGGGAGAGTGATACAGGTCATCACCGCTATACATTTACCCATGACAGCTTAGTACATGACGTCGAGTTTCATCCCAAAGATCACGCTATAATTGCCATTGAAAGTAAGAATACAACAGCTGTATGGCCACTAAATGATAGTGCAAATAAGATGATCGCAGCAGCTATTAAATCATTGCCTGAACATCGTTTATGCCTAAGTAGTGATGAACGCAAACGCTATTTTTTACCCGCACTCAGCGATGAACAAAAGCAAGCGCGTGGTTGCCCACAAGAATAGGACGATACTTGAAGCTGATAAATACTAGCTGTTTTTACCAAAATAATCTTTGATTAAAATATTGTCGGGTTCGAGCTGTAAACTGTAGTGTGTATGTGGCCGCCGGCCCGAAGATTTAATCAAAAACTGTGTATGTTGAGAACCTAGTGCTTTTTTGATACGTTTATTAACCAGTGAATTCTTTTCACTGATATAATCAACATTAAAGCCATTTTCTAAGGTGTTGCGGGCACGCTCAACACCCGTGTGGTTAGCGCTGTAGAGCGATTCAAAAAAGCGCAAGAAGTCCTGGTGGTGATCACTGTGTACACGGATAGCACCAACATCGTGACCATGTTGTTTTAAACGGGTGGCCAGCCAGCTATACCAGGTAAATTGTATGGGTGACATCGCAATAGAGATGTCGTTAAACACGAGTAACTTATCGCGCAGATTTATTTGCACCTGTGCTGTTTTGGCTATTTTAGGGACAGAGGCTACCGTTTCAACAAACGAGGCTTCGCCATCGAGCAAATCTCTAGGTAGCCCTTCTCGCAAACGCACAAAAGGGATTTCAGCAAGCTGTATCTTGGCGTCTTGTGTATTGAGAGTTTTACCTGAACGGTCAGTAATATAAGTAGGGGTTTTGTTGGGATAAAAAAATTCATCATCTGCCTCAAACCCGTGCGAGACAATGATATGTGACAATCTATCTTGAGGGCGGCCAAACAACGACAGAGCATACCCTAAATAGTAAGAAATAGTGCGGCGACCACCAGCTAAAGAGACATACAATGCAGTGTTTGGATCCGCCGTTAATTGGCGCATCGTCTCAGTCAGGGTATTGGCGACGATCTCATTTTCGCCAACCGTTTGAATATCATCCAGAGACACGCCCATAGCATTTTCAAGCAACTGGATGTTATCGAGCTTAAAATGGGTATCGTTGAGGCCATATTCACGACAGAGCTTATGAAAGTAGCCATCGTTTTCATCCAGCAGATACGTCTTAATCTGCTCAAGGCCTACTTCGGTGGTGACAACATGTACCTCATGCAAGACGACCGGCGGGTTTTGTTGACTAAGTGCGTAGATAATTTCTGTAATAATTTGCGGGTGTAATCCACATGAAGTTAACAGAATATTTTTAAATGATGTACGAGAATGATGAGTGCTCATAATAATGGGGGCTCAAAGTACCACGAAACATATCTATAGTGTAAGTTATGCTATTATTATAGCGCATTAATGAAAGAGAATTATAGACTATTATGCAAGAGACTCCCCTGTCAAAATCACCGTTTGTATTATTCACCAGATCCGAATGGTTGCTGATATTTTTTATGGCATCAGTCAGTAGTATACTCGGTGTTATTGGCTTTTATATTTACTATGAACAACAGCAAGCCAACGCCACTGCACTGGATATTCTGTACAGCACCATTGGGTTGTTTATTTTGGAGTTTAACGGCACGATAGGCAAAGTACCTGGCCCGCTGGAGGTTGCACGCTGGCTAGCCCCTATATCATTGAGTTACGCGGCATTTAAAGCTGTTATGTCAATAATGGGCAACAGGCTTGCGCAATTTAAAATTAATCGTTTAAAAAACCACGCTATTATTTGCGGCTTAGATGAAAAGAGTTTACAAACTATCACCAGCCTACGTGCGGCCAATATCCCTACGGTGGTTATTGTCAATACGCTAGAAAACCACCATACTGGGCTGGCGAGAGAACAAGGGGCACATATTATTCATGGAAACCCCGGCGACGTCACACAACTCACACTTGCCAATATTCGCAATGCGGCCTATTTATTGGCAACAACGATGGATGATGAACGCAATATTGAAATTACTTACCACGCCTTTAGGCAACGCCGAGAGAAACTAGCCGGCCCTGTCTTACAGTGTATTGCCCATATAAAACAACAACATCTCATTCCCATTTTATATGACCAGCCAGTATTTTCGAAAGATTACGATTATTTTTCTGCCCGCATTGTCAATTATTCTGCAATTGCTGCACGCTTATTATTATCTCACTACGGGCCAGAGCGCGAGTTATCCACGCTACAAAAAAAATCCGATCTCTCTGTTTTATTAGTTGGCAACCACGATTTTATTGACGATATTGTACTGCGTTTTGCCAGTATTGGGCACTATGGCAACAGCCATCCTGTCAATATTTCTATCGTTGGAAAGTCGGCTAATGAGCGTTTACAAAAAATTATTGAAGACCAACCTATTCTTACTGAAATAGTTAATCTACAGGCAAATAATCTTGACCTCAATATTATACACGCCGCTAAGAATCAAAAAGTTATTGATGATTTTAACCCTGATATTATTTATATCTGTGCTAGCAGTACAGAACTAACACTTGCCTGGACACAACTTCTCTTAAGTTTTACTACGAAAATACCTATTATTATTAACGATTTTAACAATAGTGTTATTACCTCAGTAATGAGTGAAAATTTTGAAGACTATCCACATGTAAAATTAGCAGATAAACTACACACCAGCACAAGTTTTGATGCTATTTTTAATGCAACCCACGATAAAATGGCAAGAGCCATTCATGAAAATTATGTCAACGTACAAGTTGCAGCAGGCGATAACTTAGAGACCAATTCATCGCTCATCGATTGGCAACATTTACCTGAAAGCTTAAAAGATGCTAACCGTAATCAAGCCGATCACATGGCCATTAAGTGTCGACTACTTAGTTCAGACACCCCTATTTCGGCGGCAGCTATTAATGATAAGCTCACCGTTGACATGATAGAACACCTATCAAAAATAGAACATGAGCGCTGGGTTGCCGAAAAACTCATCACAGGCTGGCGCTATAGTAGCGGTGAGAAAAATACTGCTTTGCGACTTTCACCCAACCTGATCCCCTGGGACGATTTAACAGACACTGAGCGGGAAAAAGATAGAGATACAGTAAAGAATCTGCCACAATTGGCACATATGCTTGAAGGTTTATCTACTTAGCCTGTGAATAATACAACGGCCATATACCTCTTATGACAACAGCAAACACACCCCATACGATCTACCAAAAAATGGTCGATGAGCCCTTTCCACCCATGACACTACGCATTGGTGTGGCAGGTCACAGGCGCTTACCTAGCGACGCGCTCGCCAGATTGCGCGACCAAATTCAAGCCCTGTATAACGACATATACTTGTGTGTCAGACAACTGGCTAACACCGAGCAAGCAGCGGCCTTCTATGTGCGTGAATTCCCACAATTTCGTATTGTCAGTTCACTTGCCGAAGGTGCTGATCGCTTATGTATTGAACCAGACATAATCCCTTTTGAACACCAGCTTGCTTGTATTTTGCCTTTTTTACGCGAAGAATATGCCAATGATTTTTTACCCAACCACAGTGTCATTAATACCCAGCATGGTACGTTAAATGAATATAATGCACTATTAGAACGTATTAGCACTGGCGATACTCAGGCACCTATCATCGAGTTAGATGGCGATCCAGAGCAACGCAGCAGCGCCTACCAGCGCTGTAGCCAGTTGCTGGTTGAGCATTGCGATATTATGATCGCGGTTTATGATGGCGATAATCGCAGTAACCGGGGCACTGCTAATACCGTTAATAGTGCATTGGCAGCGGGCATACCGATACTGCATATATCAACACTCGATAACGCAATTACTCTGCACCCATCCAATCGTTTTGGGCAATCTTCAACAGCACTTAGCTACGATAAATATCAGCTGGAAAAAGAGCTGCGTCGAGTATTGTTGTTTGACGATATCCTAACCAGCAAGCATAACAAACATAAACAACAGCAGGATATACAAGCGCGTTTTCAACGTTACCATCGAGGGGACAACTTAATTTACCGCCCTGATATAGCCGTCGATTTTGATAATGCAGGCCCCATACAATTGCAAACGCCCTATATTAATTATGCGGCCAAAGCATTTTTATGTGTGAAAAAATGGTTGGCTAAACCACTGGAACCAACTCTAGAACCACCCTTTGAAAAAACAGCGCCGCCACCGCACGACCCTGATACACAGCAACACGCCCATGCTGCACATTGGTTTTATGCCGCTTATTTACGGGCAGATCGATTAGCTAATTTTTACGCCAACATTCACCGCAGTACATTTATTCTTATCTACTGCTTTGGTGCTGCCGCGCTCATAACCGCAGCGGTTGCACTTGCCTTTAGACACAATCATGGCCTGTTTATGTTTGGACTGATCAGCCTTGAGTTATTGTTGCTAGGGGCTATTTACTGGTTGTACAAAAAAGACCACCACCATCAGTACCATGGCCGTTGGTTGGAGTACCGCTATCTCGCAGAGTATTTACGCCCCATGGTGTATCTAGTCAAATTGGGGGAAACCTACCCCCTGATGAGGATACGCGATACCCGTGAATATCTAGGTCGAGAATTAGTAGGACATCATAGCGCCGGTCGTAGCTGGCTGTATATTTATACCGAGACGATCATTCGCGCTGCTGGTTTCAATCACTTTCGTATGGACCAATCGCATAAAGAATACGTTGCCCAGCAGGCAAATAATTACTGGCTAGAAGGTCAAATAAACTATCACAGTAAAAACGCCTCGACATTACAATTTATTAGCAAGCGGTTGGAAAAGTGGAGTTTTACACTATTCATCGCTACGGTTATTGCCGTGTTAATAAAGCTATTTATCGTGGTCACTCACCTAGAACTGCTCTACCCTATTGCAACACTTGCCGGCTTTGCAACGGCCATTTTACCCATACTGGCAAGCCTGTGTTTTGCTATTGGTAACCATGCTGAATTTGATATCTCAGCACAGCGCTCATTGAGTATACGCGCATATCTCATCTCTCAGCATACTCAATGGGTACATAAAGGCGATATCACAGCAGCTAAACTTGCCAAACAACTTCATCAAATTGCCGATATGACTATCGAAGAAGCGACTGAGTGGCTAGAAATTTATGAAGTTAAAGAAGCAGAGCCTGCATAGCAGGCTTTAGTGAATAGTCTTCGCAAACAAACATAAAGGCACTAAAAAGTTGTTGAGTTTTCATCGCGCAGAACGTTATATCCATTTGCACGCCGACGCTTGCTGGCATCTCGCTTGCGGCGATTGCGAGCCGGTGCTGATAATTTATTGAGTAAGCTATTTCCCCATTGCGTCAATCGAGTCGCACTTTCTGTCGATAATTTCATTTATTTAGCACCTGTTCACTATCAAGTATGGCAATTAGTCAGCACAATGATCAAATAACTGAAAACCAGTACCAGGAATTAACGACGGGTGTGCGTTATCGGGAACATTGCCCAAAAATATATTAGGCACCAGCGACTGTGGTAGCCAAAAGTATACCGGTGTACACACACTGGCTTCCCACTCATAATTTATCGTCGCATCTATTGAGCCGTCACGATTTAGATCCCAGCTAATTTGAGTTAGCCGCTGGTTTTGAGCATCATAGCTAAAACGTAAATCAGAGTTTAATGACCAGATAGTAGGGTCAGTAATCGGGGAAGCAAGCCATTGCTGCGACACTAATTGGGCATCACTATTAAAGACTGAATCAACAGTACTGGTAAAACCATTGCCACTATTGGTAGGGTCCGGTGAGCTAAACACTACGCGGGTATTTTGCCGATTAGTATTCCATTCAAAATCATAGGCTGTACTAAAGGCATCGGTGGTTACACCCGGTGCAATCTCTATTGCAGGGTAATCACCCTGTGCAAGTATCGGCAAACCACTGCTATCGTAGGTAAAGGTGGTGATATAGGTTTGCAAATTATTGATGAACCCTATAAACGAGGACATCACATTGCCATTATAACGCGGCTCAAAACGCTGCGATGTTAGTTGAGCCCCACTGATACTAAACCCTGTAATAATAGCCTCTGTCACCAGACCATTACTGTCATAAGCCGCGCTGAACTCTTGTCGTACGATACGGCCAGGGCCAACACTGGCCGGATCAATAAAGGCAATGTCTTTCACCCAAGAGGTCATTTGCCCTTGGCTATTATAGGTATAATCAAAGCTAACTTCACGCGCACCCTCTTCGTTGAGATTAATAATATCGGCTGTGCCATCGTCGGTATACGTATACAAGGTCGCAATAAGGCGGCCATTATTATCATAGCGGCTAGTCTCAACCGCATCGGCAATACCGTTGTTATCATAATCGGCGCTGAATCGGCTAATGCGCTGTGAGGTACTGCCACCGCCAGAACCACCACCGGTGCCTGCGCCATTACCCGAACCACTATCACTACTACTTGATGATCCACCGCCACCACAGGCTGTTATCGCCAAGCAGCCGCCCACGATCGCACTATACGCTAATTGTTTTATCATCATTGCTGTCTCCTTTATGGATGCTCTATCAAGGTTAACTGACCGATGTTGAGTACCGATATCTGTTATCCATAGGCAGCATCATAAAAAAGCAGCGCACTTAACCATAGTGTGACAAGTTTGTTGTTTGTTTAATGAGCCTTTATTTAATAAACCATCAACCATCAAGAAAAGCGACTCTCGCCCCCATAAACCGTATACTAAAACCAATCATAGGAAGGATAATGACCTCCTATTGTCTGAACCATAATGTCATCGGCAATGCTAAAGGCGCGCGCGCTGTTTGACATCACAATAACCGCCAGTTTTTCATCAGGATAGCCCACACAATAATGTCGGAAGCCTGCGGTGCTTGCCCAGTGCCAAAAAGAATAATGTGGCTTGGTATTTTGTAATCCCCAACCTAACCCCCACTGCAACGACTCTGTCACTGCTATTGAAGGCACTAATAATTGTGCTGCTATGCTATCTGGCTCGGCTGCGGCATTAATAATATGCGCTACAAATTGCGAATAATCACCCAGTGTTGTTAATAAACTCCATGCAGAGTAGCCTTGGGTAGGTAATGGGCTGAACGTTACCGGTTGATTGTTATGTCCATAACCTTGGGCCAGTGTTGCACTGTACTTTTCTTGCCCAACAAAACTGGTTTGCGTCATTTTAAGGGGTAAAAAAACATACTCGTTAGCTAACTGATTGAGATGTTTTCCTGTGATACTTTCAAGCGCCCATTGAAGATAGAGATATCCATGCCCTGAATACTCAAAAGCACTACCGGGCGTAAAGTGAAAGGGCTGAGCCGATAAGGTAGTACCTAAGTTAGGCAACCCGGTTGTGTGCGACAAGACCATTCTAGCTGTTATGCTTTTATAGCCTGCATGCTGGTGGGTAATGTGGGCTTTAATGTAGGGGTATAAAGGTGCATCTAGGTCGATAACACCCTCGCGCGCTAAGCTAACGACAAGGTAGGCAAAAATAGGCTTACCTAATGATGCTGCTTTGTAAACAGTGGCAGCATGAATACGCTTAGCCGTACTCACATCACTATACCCAAAATATTGAGTGAGTGAGCGCCTGCCATCACGAATCAAGGCAACCGCCACTCCTTCAATATGATGTTTACGCATTAACTCGGGAACAGTATCGTTAAGTTTTTGTGATATATCACTAACCGGCACATCCGTTAATAACGGGCCATCGCGATAGCAACTCACCAAGAAAATGCTAGTACAAACAATAAGTCTAAAAAAGAGAGTAGGTTTCATTATTGCTCCTGGTGTATTCACTAAACACTGAATAACGAGAAAAAGATAACCGGCACTCACTTTTTTGATTGATTACACTGACATTATCAAACTAAAATAAATACCAAATTACGCTACCATAATTCAGGTAGAGCCTTTATTGATGAGGCATCAAACGTTAAATCAAACCGTGTTGCCAAGACCTCTCTCAACACTGCCTTCGATGTAATAATCTGCTCATGTGCATTACCGGTTGCATCGCGAATTTTAAACAAATTATCGTGCAGGGTTAAGCGTGCACCATCAGCTTGTGCACGCGCTACAATCAGGTGTTCGGTGAAATGCGAGTTGGGGTGAGTACTGGTGTACCAATTAGCCACTTCGATATCAATATTGGGCATAGGTGACAGTGTTAACTCACATACATCAACCCAGCTATCGCCTAACTTAGCTTGATGAAAGTAGCGGGTGTTTTCACAGAGAATACGGCGTGTCTCGTGGGGGCTTGGTTGTTCAATATTGAGTACAAAGCGAATGGCAGCAGTTGGTGTGAGCGACCCTACACCAACATCGACCAACCAGATCTCATCATCAATATCAACACGAAGCAACAAGTGGGTTAACGGCGGAATATCTGTGCGCTCAAAGCCAATCCGAACGCGTGCACTAATAGGTGTGGCACTAAAACCAAAATGCTTTAAGGCTAATAGTAAGAGTCCATTTTGCTCAAAGCAGTAACCACCACGGCGGTCATAAATCAGCTTTTGCTGTAGTGATGCCGCATCGACAGCAATACGCCGCCCTAATAAAACATCGATATTCTCAAAGGCAATCGTGTGTGCATGCGCGCTAACAATAGCGTTTAAGCTTGCCAATGATACCGCGTGAGTACCGCTGTAACCAATGCGCTGGCAATAAGCGGCCAGATCAAAAGGTGTGCTAGACATAATAGGTTATCCGGTCGACAAATGAGCTCACAGTATAGCGTTACCACATGGCGTATCAATCTCAATATATCAAAATAGCTACGGTACAGGCGCCTGAATAGGTGCTACCGTAAGCGTTAGCACAGGACGGTTTAAACGCTGAACAGCCATGGTTATCGGTTGGCCTATCGGTACATTAAGCACTGACTCAAGCTGACTCATTGCCGTGCCACTAACCGCGACGCCCTCAACACTCACAATACGATCACCTACCTGCAAACCTGCCGCTAACGCCGGAGAGGCTTTGTCTATGTGGCTAACAACCAATGTCTTTAGCGTCATATTCTCCATACGCCCCACCCCATCGACATCAAGCTCAATACCTAACCAGCCCGCATGGGCTGTATTCTCACCCGTGTGTGCGTGTAGTGTAGCCTCGTCGGGGAAATACAGTCTGGTAATAGCTAACAGATAATCCTCTAGCGGGAATAAGCCAATTGCATGGCGTCGGTCATTGACTGTGGCAGCAGCTTTTATGTCATAAGGGGTAGGATGCTGGTCATCCCACGTTTTGATTTGAGTGCCGTACTCTTGCAGCTTGCCCTCGCGTACTAACACACGATCGATATACATGGCGTAGCGTTGTGGGTCGATCTCACCGCGCATAAATAGACGTTCAACAAAACTACGCATTTGATATTGAAACGCGTCATCAGTGCTATGTTGCAATACCAGCCAGAAAGCTGCTAGCCCATCGGGGCCAACACTTTTCGCATCCAACTCGCCGTGTTCGGCAATAATTTGTTTGGCTCTTTGTGTATTGAATGCATCAGTAGCAGCAATCTGTCGTGTCTGCGATGCACTAGGTGTAGGATGCTCAGAGAGTACTTTCCTACTGTTTCTATCATTGTGCGCCATTGCAAGTAGCTCGGCACGCAGCGCCGGCTTCAAAGCAGTGAGCGCATTATCGGTTTCCACTAATTGACTGCACCCACACATCAATAACAAGAGTACGTTTATTAAAAAACGATCCATGATATCTCTCCTATCCACACGCTAATCAACACCTTTATACGGCGGCTACATTATCGGACATTAATGATTCAGTAAGCTTATCATTAATGTTACACACCCAATACAGTCATTATTGTCTGGTGTTTCTATCAGCACAAGCGAGGTGTGTTTCTATAGTAGTGTATCAGAGGTGAAGTAGATATAAGTGAGCTAGGGTTAGGCGAGCGAATAATAACCGCTAAGCAATCAACGATGTAGAGACCACACTAGAGCAACCATAGCAATAATGGCTGCCCTGTGAGTAAATGCAGGCTTAGCCTTTTGGTTGAGTTTGTCCCATTGCAGGGTAAAAAACCAGTTTAAAAACGCCATCATTTTCATCAAAATATTTACTGGCGTACATAGCACCTCGCAAGGTATCTAGATTATCAGCCTCAAAATACACCTGTTCTAACAAATGCTGCTTTCCCTTATGCATTGTGTAGAGGTTGTGCTGAAAACGTACTATGCCATCGGCTTGGTCTTTAATTGTATAGTTAACTGAATAAGGATGGTCATCTAGCGTATAAGTAATTGATCGATGCCCTGGTGATACCTCGGGGATAATAACCGGACGAATCATTTGAAAATTAAACTTTGGCACTAAGGTATCTTGCACAAAGCGCTCGTTATTGAGTTTGGCAACACTAAACGAGCCTTTTTTATCGGCATCAAAAGTAAACTTAAGATCCACAGGCTTACCATCAATATCAACTACTAAGCCAAAAATGCCAATATCTTTTAGATGATCCACACCATTGTTTGCAAAAAACAAATAACCCAACTTATTACCTTTTGCATCTTTTAATGTAATATCAAGATTGGCAGGATAAGAGCGATTAGCAGGCAATTTTTTATACTTAAGATCAAAATTGTAGGTTTTACCTTGTTTGTCTTTAAAGTCGAATTGAATAGACGTTTTACCTTCGCCCACATCACTTAAGTGCAATGATTTTTGTACGGTAATATCGCCGCCTTTAATACTAAGATCAAAGGGTATGGTTGCAGCTATTGCGTTAGCGCTTAACAATAAACCCGCCATGGAATAAAGAATAGATCTCATCGTTTCTCTCCTATTTGAGAATGGTTGTGATGAAAATAGTGGGTACTCTGCAATCCTTTGTCTTATAAGATAGCCGCCAGTACGATACTAGCGGCCATAGATGCCAATTGTTATCAGCATTATTATTGTGTTTATTATTTAGTAAATGGCAGTTTTAAACACCACAGAATGTCAGATGGTTTTGACGTTTGATATTCAGCAATACCAATGATCATCTGTTGGTGGCCATCTTTAGGTTGTGCAATATACGTCGTGAATAACTTATCCCAAACAGACAGACAAAAACCATAATTACTGTCGGTTTCTCGTTGATGAACCGAGTGGTGAACACGGTGCATATCAGGTGTTACAAATATTTTGCGAATAATACTGTCAGCACTTAGAGGGAGGCGTACATTAGAGTGATTAAACATCGCTGAGGCATTAAGCAGCACTTCAAAAATAAAAACAGCTAATACCTGTGGCCCAAGCGCCAGAATAACAATGCACTTATAAAGCATTGACAAGCAGATTTCAACCGGGTGAAAGCGCGCGCCAGTAGTAACATCAATATCCCGGTCAACATGGTGCATACGATGAAACCGCCATAATATGGGTATTTTATGTGAAGCGACATGCTGAGCATAAACTGCGCAATCTAATAAAATAACCCCTAGAAGAACCTCAAGTGCTAACGGCAGATCAATAAGGGCAAATACCCCCCAACCTTGGCTGACAGCAAACGCCGCCGCAGCCATGGCACTCACCTGCCCCATCAACTTAATTGTTAGGCCATTAATAACGACCAGCCCGAGGTTCGTGAGCCAGCGTAGCGGCCGCGGCTGGGTACGTTTTTTGCGAGGAAACAATGCCTCCAGTACTGCAAACAATACTAGTACACCAATAAAGACGCTAAAACGAATTACACCATCATTTAATGCAGTATCAAGCATTGTCATCACCTATAAAGACCCAGTAGCACTATCATTAAATACACTATTTTTTCGATGTATTCAATTTAAGTACTGCATAAATTGGGCAAAAGTTTATAAATGCCGTAATAATTAAAATGATACCCGCATAACCAAAGGGGGTTTTAGGGCCAACAAACGCCAGCGCCAATATAGCTAACCCCAATACAATTCGCAAAATACGATCAATAGAACCAACATTTTTAGTAAACATAAGGAATCCCCTAACAGCAATAATAATCACTTCATAGTCGCACAGTGCTATCATGCTGTCTTGTGATCCGGTTACACTTCAATTTTTTCTTGTATTTTATGAAGGTCAAGTAACTGAATTTTACCTCGCTGGCACTTTAACAGACCTGATTGCTCAAGCACTGATAGCTTTCGTGAAACAACTTCTCTGGCTGAACCAATTTCTTTAGCAATATTTTCTTGTGTCATAAAAACAATATTATTGGTGTCGTAGCGATTGAGTAATAAACTACATATATCAAAAGCAACATCACGTGAGGCAATGCGATCAATCAGACTAATCAGTGATGATATACGGCTGGAATAATCGCGCAATACAAAATGAGAGAATTCAGCTGACAATGATAAGGCTTTAAAGAATTCAGCAGTGGGCAATGCAATAGCCGTAATATCACTTTCAGCGATTGCACAGGCGTAATAGTTTTCATCATTAAGTAATGCTGAGGTTGTCAAAATGCAGGTTTCTTTTTCTTTCATTCGATAGAGCAAAATTTCTCTACCTGAACGCGATGTCATATCGACGCGCAAACTGCCTGACACCAATAATAAAAAAGCGCCGCATTGATCACCTGGACTAAAAATAGTCTCGCCTCTTTTCACATAAAGCACGTTGGCATCAAGACGACCGCTATCAAATAATGGCTTAGGTAGTCCAACTTCAGCAAGCAATTGGTAATTCATATCTAAGTGTTTTGTATTCATTGAAAGAGTGGTTACCTTATTAATACGGTGAATAAAACGTAACTAGTGTTACACGAAAGTTTATCTATGCGTGTGGCTGATTGGGGGTTTACTCATAAGAGCAATGGCAATTACAGCCATTATTGAAAAAATAGCGAGCATCCAACCACCAATACTCAACCCCAAAAAAGTCCAATTGACCTCTGCACAATCTCCACTACCTTGCAAAGTTGTCAATACCATCTGAAAAAACCCAACCTCACCTTGTGTTTGTAGCCATTGATAAATGGGGTCAATGCCACAAGCAGGTACTTGATCAGCCGGTAGATGTTGCAACCACACTTGCCGGCCTGCAATACCTACACCCAATAATAATGAAATAAAAATGAGCAAGCTGTACAACCGATGCCCCATTACAGTAGGGCGGTGTATAATGGCCGACAGACAAAACAACGCCACCAGCACTAACGCAACACGTTGAAATACACACAAAGGGCAAGGCGTAAGCAGTAGTGTATTTTGAAAATAAAAGTAGGCAATCGCTAGCAACGTGCACGAGCTAATTAAACCCACTATGTACCAATAGATAGAAACTCTCATATAATGATCACACCGTTAATAAAATGAAGAGTGGTTAAGCGTCCAGTAACGCTCACACATGTCTGTGTGTTACATAATCACACGGACAGCACCATATCGCATGTGACACTATCACATAAGCAGGCGAATATACCTTCATTCCTCTTACCCATCTTTTCTTTAACGATTTATGCATTTTGGGAAGATAGCGCCGCCTTGTATTTATCCATAGCATGACACAACCACATACCAACAGACATCGACACTATAAAAATTAATGTATCCACTTGCCCATAAATAACAGTGGCAATTGCAGGGCCAGGACAGTAGCCATACAGCCCCCACCCTATACCAAATAACAGCGCACCTAGTAATAACCGGGCATCGATATGTATATTACCAGGAAGATAAAACTCCCGGCTAAACAATGGATGTTTTCGTTTTAACACTAAAGGAAACAACACGATAGTCAGTGCTAATGCTGAGACCATAACAAATAATAAATCCGGCTCCCAAGCACCGGTAATATCTAAAAAAGCCAATACTTTATGGGTGTTTGTCATACCTGATGCCGCAAGGCCTGCGCCAAATAATAAACCACATAAAAGGGGGAAAAGACGATTCATATTATATCCAGTGTCTTATTACATAAACAGTCACAATGCCTGCGCCCATAAAAGTACAAGTCGCGACAATTGAACGTATTGATAAGCGGCCAATACCACAAACACCGTGGCCACTAGTGCATCCACTACCCAGTTTTACACCAAAGCCAACCAGTAAACCTGCGATGACTGCATGATAAAGGCTAAGCGTTGAAAATTCGGGAATAGGCTGTTTACTTAGCCAGTGAAACAACCCTGTTCCAATCGGTAACCCGGCAATAAAAAACCATGACCATTGATTATTTCCAGAAGATGTAGCTTCTATGCTGCTAGCATTTGAACTGCGAGCACGACCTGATACTGCGGTATAGCTACTAGTAAGTGCGCGCCAAAAAATACCACTTATACCTGCAATTCTGCCAATGGATAACAGCAATAGCACCGAGGCCAGGCCAATTAATAACCCACCAACAATAGCATATCCATAGGTAAACATACTGACTCCTATATATCGACTAACATACACGAAAACCTAAAGTGCTAAGCCTGATTGCTTAATACTGTTAAAGGCATCAAATTGAGTTAGAAAAATGTTACCTGAGAGTTCATCTAAAAAACCTGAGCGTTGCAGGTTATCCATCACAGGCCCCTTGACTTCAGATAGATGTAACTTAACACCTTGTTCACGCAATTGAGTATTGATTGCTTCTAGTGCCTCTAGTGCACTGAGGTCGATTTCATTAATAGCACTGCACATTAATACAACATGTGCAATTTGATCGCGCTGAAAAATTGCCTCATAAATTACATCTTCGAGATAGCTGGCATTGGCAAAAAATAAACTCTCATCTGGTCGCAAACATAAAATATCCGGTGTTGTACTAACATGATAGCGGCGCACATTACGAAAGTGCTCTGTCCCTTCAATCAAACCTACTTCGGCAATATGTGGCTTAGATGTCCGGTATAAATGCAACGCAATCGATGCGGCAATACCACACGACACCCCCACTTCAACACCTAAAATCAATGTCACTATGATTGTTACAAGTACCGCAACAAAATCACTTTTAGCAAATGTCCATGTCTTTTTGAAAATAGACATATCTACTAGTGATAATACAGCCACAATAATAGTGGCTGCCAATGTTGCCTTTGGCAAAAAATACAACAGTGGCGTTAAAAACAATGTGGCCACAGCGATGCCAATGGCTGCAAAAATACTCGCCGCCTGAGTCACTGCACCTGCTTCAAAATTCACAACAGAGCGCGAGAAACCACCCGTTACAGGAAACGCACCTGATACTGATGATGCAATATTGGCAACACCTAAACCAATTAATTCTTGGTTAGTATCGATACGTTGACGACGCTTAGCAGCCAGTGTTTTACCGACCGATACCGATTCAACATATCCAATAATTGAGATTAACAATGCAGGTACTGACAATTCCTGAATAAGGCTCCAGCTAGGTATCGTTAAGCCAAGCCCCGGAAGCCCTGATGGAATCGCCCCCACTAGTGCAACATTATTGGCAGGTGCATCCATCAAAAACGCAACCACAATAGAAGCAACAACTCCCACAATAGGAGCTGCTTTTGATAGTGATGATGCATTTTTTTTACTAAAGCCGATGCACTGAAAAAAATATCCTGCATATTTTTTGGAAAAAAACAAAAACAATACAACACTAATGCCAATAGCCATGGTTGCTAAATTGACATTGTGAATATTACCAAGCAGCGACAACGATAATTCAGCGACGTTATCTCCCTGTGCACTCACACCCATAATGTGCTTTAGCTGGCTCAATGCAATAATGACAGCTGAGGCGGTAATAAACCCGGAGATAACAGAGTGCGATAGGAAGTTGGCAATAAAGCCTAATCGAAATAGCCCCATCACCAATAAAAACACACCAGATAGTAGCGATAGTGCAATAGCAGCGCTTAAGTAATCCGCACTGCCTTGAGCGGCGACCTTACCGAGTGCCGTTGCGGTCATCAGTGATACCACCGCAACAGGCCCTACCGATAAGGTACGGCTAGTACCAAACATGGCATACACAACCAGCGGAAAGATACTGGCATACAAACCAACCTCAGCAGGCACACCGGCTAACAACGCATAAGCCAGCGATTGCGGGATCAATAAGACCACCACAATAAACGCTGCCGAAAGATCATTGCCTAAATTTGCTCTATTATACTGCCATGCCCATTGACTGATAGGCATGTAACGCGTTCCATTATTCACAGCTAACTCACCTACTGTGATAACTGTTGCGGAGCAACAAGCCATTCACGACCTTTTAGCATGACCTGCCAGTAAACAGCAGGCAACATATTAGCTTTGAGCAACCATGCCAATGTCGTCGCTTGTGTCGCTGTATTTAACCAGCCAGGGAATGTTGGCATAAGTTTCCCACCGTAACCAAACTCGGCGAGCACAATTTTCCCTCTCTCTACGGTCAACGGACAAGCACCGTAACCATCATAACCAACACTAGGGGCTTTATTGTTCAACGCATTACATAAGTTATCCGCGACAACTGGCACCTGTTTACGCACCGCTGCGACTGTCTTAGCATTAGGTGTATTAACAATATCACCTAACCCCCAGATATTATGATAGCGCGTATGACGCAACGTCACTTGATCTACATCAAGCCAACCTGCACTATCAGATAATACACTGTTACTAATAAAATCAGGTGCGCACTGTGGTGGGCAGGCGTGAAGCATATCAAACTCGGTATCGACGATCACCTCATCTCCAGCTTCATTCTTGGTTTTAAACCATGCGGTTTTATTGGGGCCATCTACCTTTATAAGGGTGTGAGAAAAATGCAAATTGGCTTGATATTTTTCCATATAGGATTTTAAAGTAGGTACAAATGCTTCAACGCCAAATAACACGGGGCCTGCATTAAAAAAGTGCACATCAACATCACTAATACGATTTTCTTTAAACCAGTGATCGGCGGATAAATACAAGGCTTTTTGTGGAGCGCCCGCACATTTAATTGGCATGGGTGGCTGTGTGAATATTGCTTTGCCCTTTTTCAGCTGCTGCACTAGGTCCCATGTATAAGGTGCAAGGTCATATAAATAGTTAGAGGTAACACCATTGCTTCCTAGACTTTCCTCTAACCCTTCGATACCCTTCCAGTTAAGCACAAGGCCAGGTGCAACCACTAATTGCCGATAATGCAATTCACTGCCATCATCAAGATGCACTTTATCTTCGTCGGGGCTAAAATGTGTGACGGCTTTATTCACCCAGGTCACACCACGGGGAATCACCGACTGGGTCGGGCGCTTCGTTGACGCGATATCGAAAATGCCACCACCCACCATTGTCCAACCGGGTTGATAATAGTGTTCTTGTGACGGGTCAATCAACGCAATGCGTAAATCAGGTTCGCGTTTTAACAGGCTAGAAGCAATAGCTATGCCGCCAGAGCCCGCCCCAACAACCACAACATCAAAACTTGGCTTGGCAAACTTAGCACTTGAGCTTTGTGTAGGTTGGGCACTTTTCCCACCGGCCTTTTGGCTTGCATTCCACAATTTCATACTGCGATTACCTGTGCGACAGTATGCGTGGATTTTTTTCCCTGTTGCCACCAGTTCAACAAGCTCATCAACCTGTTGCTGACTCATCCCATCGGCAGTAAAAGGAATATGTACGGCCTCTATACCCAGCGGCTGTGCAGCCTGTTCAATAGAAGCAAATGAGGGTTGCTGACTCGCTTCATTATCAGGGCGATTACACACAATTAATTTAACACCCGCATCGGCAAGTTCGGGCAAATCATCAGGTGTAATTTGATCAGATACAGACAGGCTTTCATTAACTGTTGTTATTTTCATTATTTCACTCCGGCAGAGTCTAGTGACTAAAAGCGTTAATAGGAACTTTAAGGTAAACCGTATTATTCGTATCAGGCTTAGGTAAATGGCCTGCACGCATATTCACTTGCAGTGATGGCAAAATTAAACGTGGCATGGATAACGTATCATCACGGGTTTTACGCATATCCACAAAGGTATTTTTATCAATCGCTTTGTTGACGTGAATATTTTTAGCGCGTTGTTCAGCAACAGATGTTTCATACTCAAGATCGCGACCATTAGGGCAATAATCATGGCACATAAACAATCGAGTATTTTCTGGAAGCTCTAAAATAGCTTGAATAGAATCATATAATATCCCGGCATCACCACCAGGAAAATCAGCACGCGCAGTGCCACCGTCGGGCATAAATAATGTATCACCAACAAAAGCAGCATCACCAATAACGTGGGTCATACACGCAGGAGTATGACCGGGCGTGTGTAGCGCTACACATTCAAGAGTGCCGATATTGTAGTGTTCATTGTCGCAAAATAAATGATCAAATTGCGAACCATCACGTTCAAAGGCTGTGCCTTCATTAAAAATTTTTCCGAATGTCTCCTGAACCGTTTTAATATGCTCACCAATACCTAAACGGCCACCGAGTTGCTGTTGCAAATAAGGGGCGGCAGATAAATGGTCAGCGTGAACATGGGTTTCAATGATCCATTCAAGTGTTAAGCCTCGTGTCTCGATGTAATTAATAATGGCATTGGCACCATCGTATGTCAGCTCGCCAGACGCATAGTCAAAATTGAGCACAGCATCGATAACAGCGCAGCTCAGCGACGACGGATCACGAACTACATAAGAAAATGTATTAGAGTCTTTATCAAAAAATGGTGCCACTACAGGCACAATCTCTGTTTGTGTTGTCATCGCTGATCCTCCTCAATTAGATTTAACACACACTACCTTACGCTATATTTATTGCGCACAAGAGTAATGGTTATGCTATTTAGCAAAGCCTATGCCACAATTAATTAACACACCGACACTGCGTATTTAAAGGGCTTGCTCTGTCGTGTTGTATAGAAAACTTGACATTGCACCACTGAGGTGTCATTTTTGACAAACCAAACGACAAATATGACAAACCCCATGACGCTTATTGCTACAAACAACCCAGCCCCGGCATTACAGAATATGCTGGAAGGTTACGACTACCCTGCCATCTTAGTCTCAACTAATTATGAGATATTGGCGACTAATCGTTTATATCAGAAGGCATTTGGGCGTATAGATACACAGAAGACCCACCATTGTTTTGAGGTATCACATGGGTATAGCGTGCCATGTGACCAAGCAGGCGAAGATTGCCCTTTAATCGCGGCACGTACATCGGGCCATAAAGAGCGAGTGTTGCATATCCATCAAACGCCCAGAGGAAAAGAACATGTCGATGTCGAGATGGTGCCGATCTTTGACAACGACGGCGAATTGAATTTTTTTGTAGAGTTGCTGCGTCCTATTCCAATCGCCAGTACTATGGCAGCCAGCAACGATATGGTCGGCATTAGCCCACCGTTTAATAAAATGCTAAGCCAGATCACACGGGTGGGCACCTCGGATGCATCAGTACTCTTGCTCGGTGAGTCAGGCGCCGGTAAAGAGCTTGCTGCACGGGCCATACACCAAGCCAGCACACGCAATGATAAAGCCATGGTCACCCTTGAGTGCGCGGGTTTAACAGAGTCTTTATTTGAAAGTGAACTGTTTGGACATGTTAAAGGCGCCTTTACCGGTGCCCACTCAAACCGCAAAGGGCTCGTTGAGTTAGCCAACGGTGGTACGCTGTTTCTCGATGAGATAGGCGATGTGCCTCTGGGCATGCAAATTAAATTGTTGCGTTTACTTGAAAGCGGCACCTACAGAACGGTTGGTAGTGCCGAGGTTAAAAAGGCCGACTTTAGATTACTGTGTGCCACTCATAAAGATATTCTGCACATGGTGAATCAAGGAAAGTTTCGTCAAGACCTATATTATCGCATCAATGTGTTTCCAATACGCATCCCTTCACTGCGCGAGCGCCAAGCAGATATTCCCGTATTGGCGACAACACTACTACAGCGCATCAGCCCCAATAAAGAGCTACACCTAACAGACTCCGCCATGCAACAACTCAAAGAGTACCCCTATCCGGGTAATATTCGAGAATTACGCAATCTGCTCAACCGTGCAGTTGTCCTAACAGATACTAATTTGCTGGATAAGAACGTTATCGCAGAGAGTATGGAAGTAGACTATACCCCTACCTCACATCCAAACCAAGCACCTTTTGCTACCACAGAAGCTGACGAGTGGGTGGACCTAAAAACAGCAGAACAGCGCTATCTGGCTGAATTAATGCGCGCTTTTTCTGGCAATAAGGAAAAGGTAGCTATGGTGGCCAATATCAGCCTTCGGTCACTGTATCGCAAACTCAAAGAAGCCAATATTATTGATGAGTGACTGTATACTACAAACTACCCTGCTTAGCACTTTGGCAAACTAAGAAGACGCGCCGTCATCATCTTTGCTGTGCGTATGCTCATCATCATCGATTTTATCGTCCATCAGATGGGGCCAGGCAGCCTTTAGATAGACCACCATAGACCATAGTGTGAGCAATGCAGCCGCATAGAGCATGATATAGCCAACGGGCTTTAGAAAGGTAGGGCTAGCCGGGTTATCGAGCAAAAGGACCATGATAGCCATCATCTGTAGCGTGGTTTTGATTTTACCGATCATCGATACCGCAACACTGGCGCGCTTACCGAGTTCAGCCATCCATTCACGTAGCGCCGATATCACAATCTCACGACCAATAATAACCACCGCAGGAATCGCAAACCAGGGGGTATTATAGGTTTCGACCAACAATACCAAGGCAACCGCTACCATCAGCTTATCGGCTACAGGGTCTAAAAAAGCCCCGAAGGGTGTGGCTTGATTGTAAGTTCTAGCAACCCAGCCATCGAGCCAGTCGGTGAGTGCTGCCAGGGCAAAAATAGCGGCTGACACCATGTAGCGCCAGTCGTAGGGTAAGTAAAATATAACGACAATCAGCGGAATCAGCATGATGCGTAATAGAGTTAACTGATTAGCTAATGTCATTGTACAAAAATCTCTGTGTCTAATATCGGCTGCCACATTACTCATTCCTTAAGGCGCTGTAAATATCTTCCGCCATCTTTTTACTGATTCCGGGGACTTGAGCAAGCTCAGCCTCGCTGGCACGCTGTACTTCATGCAAACCACCGAAGTGACGCAACAGCTCTCGGCGGCGCTTAGCACCGACACCAGGGATAGATTCCAAGACTGATGTGCGACGCTTTTTATCCCGACGCTGCTGATGGCCCGTTATGGCAAACCGATGCGCTTCGTCTCTGATTTCCTGCAATAGATGCAATGCAGGGGAATCGCTGGTTAAGACTTGTTCTGAGCCATCCTCAGCCACTAGGGTCTCAAATCCGGGCTTGCGGGTAGTGCCTTTAGCAATCCCGATGATCAATACAGCAACCACACCTAGCTCAGCAAGTATCTCACGCGCTTTAGCCACCTGACCTTTACCACCGTCGATCAGCAGTATATCGGGCAGTTTACCCTCACCTTTTTGCAAACGTGTGTAGCGACGCTCCAATGCTTGAGCCATAGCGGCATAATCGTCGCCAGGGGTAATACCTTCAATATTAAAACGTCGATAGTCTGATTTGAGCGCACCGTTATGATCAAACACAACGCACGAGGCAACCGTTAACTCACCGCTACTGTGGCTGATATCAAAACATTCTAAGCGAGATGGCATATCAGGCAGCAACAGTGCATCTTGCAAGGCACTAAAGCGCTGAAAGATATTCTTTTTGGTATTGATATGATTAGCCAGGTTTTCTTCTGCGGTGAACAGCGCTTGTGTCAACCACTGCTTGCGCTGGGTACGTACAGAATGGTTGATAGTTAATCGCTTAGCCGGTGTTTTTGACTTGCCTGTTGTAGCTGTAGCGACACTTGATGTAGCGAGCTTAGCAGGTACTGTAGTCTCATGGGCATGCGTATCCCGATCTTTTAGCGCGGCAAGTAACACCTCATTGTCGTGTTTAGACAACGGATGGCTAATAACAATTTCGCCCGGGATTTCACGGCTATCACTGGCGAGGTAAAACTGCGCTAAGAAAGCCAGTAAAAACTCATCGTGCGCTTGTTGTAGTTTATTGTGCGTAAAATAACTCTTACTACCGATAATACGCCCTTGTCGAATATAGAGCACATGCACACAAAACGTTGTGTTTTTCTCGCTTAAGGCAAAAATATCTAAAGTGCCCTGCCCTGATTCATTATCGTGATTAGCTTGAATGCGCCGCACAGCCGAGATCTGGTCGCGGTAAATAGCCGCTTGCTCAAAATCCAATTTAGCCGACGCCACCTCCATATTATCAGCGAGCATTGTTGTTAATTGCTGGCTTTCACCTTTTAAAAATAATCGTGCATGTTCCATATCGGCCTGATAGGCATCGGGCGATATTAAATCGACACAAGGTGCACTGCAACGCTTAATCTGATATTGCAAACACGGTCGAGTTCGATTTTTAAACACACTATCTTCGCACTGGCGAACACAAAATGTCTTTTGAATAAAGTTTAATGTATTGTGAACAGCACCTGCATTTGGAAATGGCCCATAGTAATCGCCTTGTTTGCGCTTTGCGCCACGGTGCATACTAATACGAGGATACTTGTCTGATGAAATAAAAATATACGGGTAGGATTTATCATCACGCAATAAAATGTTATACGCAGGGCGTTGCGCTTTAATCAGGTTCTGCTCAACAATTAGCGCGGCACTTTCCGATGCCGTAATAGTGACTTCAATACTGTTGATTTTCTCGACCAGTGCCTGGGTCTTAATCGTTAATCCTGTTTTTCTAAAATAGCTCGAAAGACGTTTTTTGAGGTTTTTTGCTTTACCAACATACAGGATTTTGCCTGCATGATCATACATTTGGTAAATGCCAGGAGCACTACTGACACGCTTAAGGAAATGCGCAGCATCAAAAGCAGGCTCAGCGGATAAAGATGGGGCATCGGCAGGCATTAATTCGGTGGGCAAAGCATCCTTACTGGTATCACTGGTATCTACATCCGTTGACTCTGTTGAATCGGGCTGCTCTATCATTGTTGTTCTATCATCGCAACTCTTATTGTCGCTCTTGTCACCATTATTAATGCATAGCGTCTACATCAAACATTTTATGCTTAACGGCTAAAATGGCCAATTCCACATCACTATTGACGCTGAGCTTTTCAAAAATACGGTAGCGGTAACTATTAATTGTTTTAGGGCTTACACAAAATGTATCGGCAATTGAGGTAACTTTTTCACCTTGTACAATCATCATTGCCGTTTGCAATTCACGCTCAGACAATTGTTCAAATGGCGATACTTCACGCGCCATGCCGCCAGAGGACTTTAAAGCCAATTGCTGTGCAATCTCGCTGCTCATAAACGGCTTGCCATCCATCACGGTTTTAATCGCCGATATCATTTCAGCCGGAGCAGCACCTTTAGTAATATAACCCATCGCACCGGCTTGAATAAGACGAGTCGGGTAAATATCGTCATCACAGGAGGTAACAGCAATCACTCGAATATCATTATCGAGTGCAAGTAGTTTTTTAGTGGCTTCAATACCCCCCATTCCGGGCATCTTGACGTCCATTAAAACGATATGAGGCCGTGTTTTATTGACAAGTTTCAGGGCATCCTCGCCACTTTTAGCCTCGCCAACCACCATAAAACCCTCAATATCACTGAGCATACGGGCGATACCCATACGCACTAGATCATGATCATCAACAACGATTATTTTAATCAATCTTTTACTCCAAGCACTGTCGTTATTTTACTCGCTTAATGCTTTTAAAATACTTAGCAGCAGCAGCCAGTAACACGTCATCTGTGCGCCTTAAGATATGATATTCCCCATCCCTGGCTTTATCGAATACGCGTTAACAGGGCGCTATAATGACCAGTAAATCGCTGTTGTGCAACTGGTAATACCCTATGATCTCAATTGGTGAATAATTATTCAAACAAAGTGCGACTAAAGGCACATGTCATAGATACTTTAGGCTATTGAGAATGTTTAATTTGTCGAAATGTTATATTAATACGACCGCCTATCATTTGCTGAGTCTTAGGTACCTGATGATGCCAGTGGCGCTGCATACTACCTCCCATCACCAACAGTGATCCGTGCTCAGGCGTCAGTGTCAACGTGGGTAAATCGCGTGTACGATGGCGCAACATAAAACGCCTTGGCTGCCCAAGAGTAATCGCTGCGACGACAGGGTCATCACCTAGCTCAGGTTCATCATCACTGTGCCAGGCGACACTATCAGCGCCATTGCGATAGTAATTTGCCAGTGCGCTATTAAACACATATCCCAGTGAATGTAACCGGGTTCTCAATTCACCCAGCTGTACCAACCAGGGCAAGGGGGTAAAGCGGGCACCAGAGTAGGTATAAATACTGCCAATATCACCATACCAGGCGTTTAACCGAGGCACAGGTAGGGTTTTCCCATACAGTGTTATGTATGTTTGCTGCCAAACCACGGCCTGTAACAAGTCATTATAATACTGATCCGCCTCAGCCTTAGGCAACCAACGGGGGTAGTAATACAGCTCACCGTCATCAATTTCGATCACTTGCCGGGTATCCCCATTGGCCAGCTTACGACTATTGCTGGTCGTACTAAACAGGTCTTGCTGGTTCAAAGAGGATTGTTCTAACATCGATATACCGTACTAAGTAGTCGCCCACGCCACAGTTGTTCAGTGGCATCTAGCATACTGATTCTATTATAGCCAAAAACACCGCAGGCTCCTGTTAATACGACCACAAATACTATCGAGCTAAGAATCCGCTCTAACACACCTCAGTATAAACTCGTGGCTCAATCTCTAAGTTTACTTGGTATTTATCAGCAATATCACGCTGCACTTGTTTGGCAAAGCGAACAACCGCCTGCCCTGATGCGTTTGTCGGGTTAACCAGCACGAGTGCCTGCTGATCATGCATACCGATACCGTCAATTGATTTCCCGCGCCAGCCTGCATTATCGAGTAGCCAACCTGCGGCAAGCTTATAGTAATGATTGGGTTGTTCAAAGGCCACAAGCGCCGGATAGCGGCTTTTTAAACGCTCATAGGTAGACTGATCAACAATAGGGTTTTTAAAAAAGCTGCCGGCATTGGGTTGAACGGCTGGATCGGGCAACTTACTTTGGCGGATATCAATCACCGCCTGTGCGACGGCCGCAAGGCTCAATGGCGTATCTGAGCGTTTATCTAAAAGCGATTGCAATGCAGGGTATGACAACACCCAGCGCGGGGACAATGCTAAACGCAATGTAATGTGTGTAATCACCACTTTATCTTTCAATGCCTGCTTAAACACACTGTCGCGATACCCCAGCTGGCATGCTTGCCTCGATAGGCGATAACACTCACCACTTTGTCTATCCATCACCTCGACACTCTCAAGCCGATCAGATAGCTCAACACCATAGGCACCAATATTCTGTATAGGCGCAGCACCGACAGTACCGGGAATCAACGCCAGATTTTCAAGGCCATAATAGTCTTGTTCAACACACCACATCACCAGTTGATGCCAGTTCTGACCCGCACCCACAGTGAGCAATACCTCATCGGCATCAGCTGTAACCACGGGTTTACCGGCAATCTTAATAACAATTGTCAAGCCAGTGAAGTTATCGGCCAGCACCACATTACTGCCTGCACCTAGCAATAAAACCGGCAGCGTCCGGGCCTGTGCAAATGCCAGCGCCTGCGCTAATTGCTCAACAGCATCTACGCTCACCCACCAACGCGATTGCACATTAATCGCTAAGGTGTTGTAGCTTTGCAGTGATTGGTTTTCTAAAAATGTAAGCACGGTATACCTTTGCTATTAACAATATTGCTATAGTGTGAATACTATGATGGACGGTGTATTAATACATTTACTTAGCACTCGATAGCAAGTGTCGGGTCTGCAAAACACAAAGTAACTGATCCGATGCTTGTTCGATCAGATCAAATACCTTATCGAAATGATCGTCGCCTTCATAGTAGGGGTCAGGTACTTCTTGTGATGCCTCAATACCTGCGGCAGATAAAAATAAATCCAGCGTGCCCTGATAGTCATCAGGCTTCATTGCACGCAGATCCTCAAGATTTTTTTGATCCATAGCTAACACATAATCATAGCGGGAAAAATCAGCCACACTCACTTGACGTGCACGTAGTTCACTCATATCGTAACCACGCTGCAAGGCACTGGCCTGAGCGCGTTTATCGGGGGCGTGACCTATATGCCAATCACCCGTACCGGCTGAGTCAATGATAATCTGTTCACTAAGACCTGCACGCTCAACCTTACCTTGAAAAATACCATGCGCTGTTGGTGAACGACAAATGTTGCCCAAACACACAAATAATACGCGAATTGTCATACTAACCTCTATGCAATAATAATGAGTACTGCCACACTTAACCCTGCGTTAACTGCTGATTAATGCGCGATAAATCCTCGGGAGTATCGATACCTGCGGGTACATCAGCGCACGCTGGTGCAACGTGAATGCGTTGCCCTTGCGCCATTATTCGCAACTGCTCTAAAGACTCTACCAATTCTATCGCCGCCGGTGACCAGCACACAAATTGATTCAGCAGTGACACGCGATAGGCATAAATACCAATATGCCGCTGAGCTTTTACAGGTAATATCTGGGTCTTGGGTAGACCATGACCAGATGCTATATCATCGCGAGGATACGGGATCGGCGCACGAGAAAAATACAATGCCAACTGGGATTGATCGCTCACCACTTTGACAATATTAGGGTTCACAAAGTCATCATAGGTATTGATCGGTTCGGATAACGTGGCCGCCACAGCCTGAGGGTTCGAGTCGAGGTTATCAGCAACCTGATCAATCACTTCACCTGGAATTAACGGCTCATCACCTTGTACATTAACCACAATCGCCTCGTCACCAAGCTCAAGCAGGCTCGCGACTTCCTGAATGCGATCAGTGCCTGATCGATGATCCGGCGATGTTAAACAAACCTCACCACCAAATGCGATGACAGTATCGGCAATACGCTGATCATCTGTAGCCACTACCACATGAGCGGCCTGGCTTAATTGTGCGCGTTCATAGACTCGCTGAATCATTGGCTTACCGGCAATCATTGCCAATGGTTTACCCGGTAGACGCGCCGAATTAAAACGCGCGGGAATTACAACGGTAAAATCTGTTTTAATCATTGATGCCATCAGTCACAATCACTCTCAGCAATAGTGTTAATTAGTTAGTTATCATGTGCAAATTGTGAGTAGGCTGCCACTTGTACAACCACTCTTTCAATCCACGCCGGCGGTAGTTGAATCATTACTTTCAATGCCCACGTATTAGCCATCGTAAAGGTGTCACACTTTACGCCATCCTTAGTCGTCATTAATACCACCCGATCAGACCACTGAGTAAAATCAGCTTGAGAAAAACGATAGTGATCGGGAAAGCTGTGCTGCTCACAGCAAATACCCAGCGATGCCAATGTGGTAAAAAAGCGCTGGGGGTGGCCAATGGCCGCAATAGCAACACAACGCTCACCAGACTCATCACGCACATTATGGCCTGTTGTTTTCGTCTGCGACCGAGATACCCAAGGCAGTGGCAATAGCTCATAACACTGACCATCACTTAAGTGCTGCCACTGCAAAGGCTGTAGACTTACATTGATCTGCGAATGGTGTGTGAAATTTGCCGTTAAACCTTTAACTACACCTTCATCAGGCCCGTCGTTGACAATTATATGATCAACATGAGATAGACGTTCAACAGGCTCGCGCAGTGGCCCTGCGGGCAAACAGTAACCATTGCCCATACCGCGCTTACCATCGATCACTGCAATCTCAATCGCTCGGGGCAACCGGTAGTGTTGCAGGCCATCGTCGCTGATAATGACACTACAATTAGGGTGATCAGCCAACAGTGCAGCAGCGGCCGCATAGCGATCCTGACCAACTACCACCGGGCACTGGGTCTCACGGGCCAACAACAAAGGTTCATCACCGCTGTGGTGTGCAGGGGTTGTGGCATCGAGTGCAAACGGGTATTCAGGCGCACGCCCACCATAGCCTCTGGCAATAATACCAACGGTATGCCCGTGGGCACTCAGCGCTTTTGCCAGCGCGATTACAACGGGGGTTTTACCCGTGCCACCGACTGTAATATTACCGACAATAATCACCGGTACCGGCAAGGGTGAATGGGTATTAATGCTGCGTTTATGGCGCCTTGCGGCTAGGTATTGATAAAGCCAAGATAAAGGTAGCAACACGATCGCCAAGCGTGTGTTGCCATACCAGAGATATAAAAAGAAACGTTCTATCAGTGCGGCCAAGTACAAGGTCACCGGCTTACTGTTCTTGCGGCTCTTTAGTGGTAATACGCAGTTTTTCAAAGCCTAACTGCCCGGCAACATCCATCGCCCTAACCACAGATTGATGGGGCGCTTTAGCATCAGCTGTAATCACTAGCGGCTGTTTATTATCATTGCCAGAGGCAATCTCTAACGCTTTTAACAGCGTATTTGTTTGCTGGTTAATGAGACTTTTACCATTAATAGCATAGCTGCCATCGGCTTGAATAATAATCTCGATAGCATCTGCCTGCACGGTTTCAGGTTCCGCAGACGCCTCGGGAATCTCCACGGCCAAGTGATTTTCTTTGGTAAACGTAGTTGATACCATAAAAAAAATCAGCAGCAAAAAAACTACATCGATGAGCGGGGTTAAGTTAACCCCTTCATCCAACATTTTTTGACGACGAAATCCCACTGGCGTTAACCCTGTGCTTGCGGTTTTATTTCAGCGCGACGATCGGTGTGCAAAGCATCGACCAACTTGATCGCCTCCTGTTCCATATCAACGACAATACCATCGATACGACGTACAAAAAATCGGTGTGCAATCATTGCTGGAATAGCCACACACAAACCGGCAGCGGTTGTAATCAACGCCTCAGAAATACCACCGGCCAATGCACCCGCATTACCGGTACCTTCAAGCTCAATAGCCACAAAGACTTTGATCATACCAATCACAGTGCCCAACAAACCCAACAGTGGAGCCACCGCGGCAATGGTACCCAGCGCGCCTACATAGCGTTCCATGTCATGGATCACTTGATTGGCCGCTTCCTCGACACTGTGCTTCATCGTATCGCGCCCACTGCGCGAGTTACTTAAACCCGCCGCGAGAATTTTACCAAGTTCTGATGATTGTTTTAATTCACGTAAACGGCCTGCATCGACCTGATTATTTTTTATCCAACCCCAGACTTGTGCCAATAAATGTTTGGGTGCTATTTTTTTGGGGTTGAGTGTCCATAACCGTTCAACGGTAATGGCGATGACCGCGATGGAAGATAAAATGATGGGAAACATCAACCAGCCGCCGGATGAAATAATCTCAAACACGTCCTACCTCTTTCAATTCGGGATACGTAATGCCGTCAAGGATAGCATTCAATTGCACAATACACTATTTGCTGGTGGCCAAAGCAGAAAGGAGTTTGTATTGTACAATTCATAGTACACATCATACCGATCGTGTTGGCGCTGCCAGTCAATAGCGATATAGCAACGATACCTGCCAAGACGGCACTCTACCATACTCTTTGAAAACCCAACAATGAAAAGCGCACATTCACGACACAGACTCACACGAAAACTCGTTTGCTACTGACACTCTTGCAAAGTAATCAATACCAATAACGTCGATGACTATGCCGACGTACAGTGAGGGACCACTGATGAGTATTCGAGAGGCGAAAGTGCACACTGCCGTGCTTGGCCGTTGATAACACCTGCGCACCGATATTATGATAGCGCTCAAGCACTGTGCGGTGCGGGTGTCCATAACGGCTGTGATAACCCACTGAAATAACGGCCCACCGTGGGCGCAAGGCATTCACCCAAGCGGTATGTGATGATGAACCACTGCCATGATGAGCCACCAATAGTCCATCGATCGATTCCGTAATATGCCCCTCTCGTAGTAACTGTTGCTCGACATCACGCTCGATATCACCGGCTAATAAAAACTGCCGTTCTCCTTGGCGAATAAGCAACACACAAGAACGGTTATTACTGTTGCCTTTGCGCCCGGCAAAATCTGCTTTATGCTGATCAGCCGGGGGCCACAGCACCTGAAACTCAACCCCATCCCATTGCCATTGATCGCCGCGCCGGCAAGGTGCTATCGCATGTGCAGCCAAGCCCGATATCTGCCGAGCTAGCCGTGCTGGTTCACCACTGGAGAATTCACGCACAGTGAAAGCTTCTAATAAACCCGCAACACCACCGGCATGATCAGCGTCTCCATGACTGACCATTAAATGATCGATCGCTGTCAGATGACGATGCCGCAGCAGCGGCGCAATAATACCGGTGCCACTATTAAAGCGCTCGCTGTGTGCAGGGCCTGTGTCGTAAACTAGTGTGTGCTGCTGCGTCTGTACAACCACAGCAGTGCCCTGGCCTACATCTAAAAATGTAATATCCAACAGCGGTCTTACGGGTGCCGCTGGTGCCAATGGCAAAAGACACACCACACCTAAATAGCGGTAGGGTACGCCGCGTGGTGATAACAACCACAATACCCCCAACAGTGCAAACACCAACCCGATCCAGCTCACCTCACCCAGCGCCACAGGTAAAAAAGGTGGCAATTGTTCATTGAGCGCGCGCATCATAACCAGTAGATAACTGATTAAACGATCCGTTAGCACCAGACAAATCTCAGCACCTGAAGGCCAAATAAATAACAACCCTAAGGACAACAACAATAGCGGCACCACCAACAAAGAAACCCACGGTATCGCAATAAGATTGGCCACTGGAGCCGAGACACTAACACCTTGCAACAACCACACCCCAGGGATCAATAAGCCTAAAGTAATCACCCATTGAGCGCGCAGCCACCCCCATAATCTTGTGCTCAACAATGAAAATCTATGATGATTAGCGCCTGCACTGTCAACATCACCTATAATATCGACTGGCTCACGATAAAGGGGTAGCTTACGCACACCTGAAAAGGTATATAACAAAATCGCGACAGCTAAAAATGACAGCCAAAAACCTGTAGCTGTCACTGCCAAAGGGTCATTCAAACTAACCCCGAGTAATGCACTACTAAATACCCACCAAGGGCGAGGCTGTCGGCCACATAGCGGTAAAGCATAAAACACCACCACCATAATCAAGGCGCGCTGAGTGGGCAGTGTCATGCCCGCGAGTAAACTATAAAAAAATGCGGCCGATATCGATAAACATGCAGGTAGCCAATAAACAGTACCGCTCAGTGGTCGCCCATATTGCCAGAGACGCACCCCTAACAGCCCAAGATAAAACCCTATCGCAGCCGCCAATCCAATATGCAGCCCCGAAATGGCCATTAGATGAATCGTTCCTGTATCGCGCAGCAACTGCCACTGATCATCACTAAGAGCGCTTCGATCACCGATCGCCAACGCCAATAGCAACGCACGCGCACTCGATGAACCATCAAAGGTTAAAGGGTTAGTGTGTAAATGATGAACAGGTTGATGTATCTGTGGCAACAGACGCTGGCGAATGGAGTAGCGCACGCAATCCACCCACACACGACTGAGGCACTCGCGGGTGTACAATGTATTCTCTGGTGATGCCTTAACATACCCAGTAGCTACAATATCGCGGCGCAATAAATGCACTTGATAATCAAACCCCGCGGGGTTAACCAACCCACGAGGACGGCGCAGCTTTACCGTTAACTGCCAGCGCTGACCGGGCAATACCGGCACGGTTGAATTATACCAAGACAGTTGCAAGCGTTCACCGAGCATTGGCCAGGAGGGTACAGCCGAGGGCAAGTCAATACGCTCAAGGCGCACGCTAAATCGCTGGCGATTCGCCATGCGCACAGGCAATCCATCAACCACCCCCACAATAGTAAAAGACTGATTATCGACAGCCTCGGGTAACTGTTGGTGAAGAACCCAATGGCCATAACATGCACCATACACACTGCCAATTAGCCAGCAGCTCAACACCCAATAGCGCCGATACATACTGCATAAAGCCAGTATGCCTACTAGCACAATGGCCGTATAAGACGGCAACTCAGGGTATAAACTGATTGAAAAAATGGCGAGCGCCAGTGCCAATATCCTTATAGATGTCATCGATTATCATCCCTGCATTAGCCGCACTGTTTGTTTGAAGTAGCGATATAAACACAGTATTACACACCCGTAATGCCCTGTTAACCCGCGATGGCCTAATCGATGCTTTCACCATATGCCCAGTCTTATTAGACTGCGAGCATACAACGCACACCTGAAGAGGTATTCCCTAGACTACGGAGAAAATGCGATACTAGCTACTCACGACAACGCCCCATGATAAACGAGCTATCACCATGATTACAGTGACACCGCTACCTGCCTTTAACGATAACTATTTATGGATGATTGACACACCGGCACAATATACCGTGGTGGTTGATCCCGGCGACGGCAAGGTAGTGCAAGACTGGCTGGTACACACGCACAAAACCCTTGATGCGATCTTGATTACGCATCATCATCACGATCATATCGGCGGTATTGCACTGCTGCAACAACACTATACCGTACCTGTTTATGGCCCGGACTCAGCCAAGATACCCCAGATAACACACCCGTTATTCGAGGGGGATAAACTGCCTATAGGTGATAGTTATGCGACTGTCTTGAGTATACCCGGGCATACGCTGGACCATATCGCCTACTACTTTGAGGCCGAAGAAGCGCTGTTTTGTGGTGATACCCTATTTGCCGGTGGCTGTGGTCGCCTATTTGATGGCAGTCCGCAGCAATTACACCACTCGCTTACCCGGCTTGCGGCGCTGCCTGATAGCACGCAGGTGTACAGTGCCCATGAGTACACCCAATCAAACTTACAATTTGCGCTGGCGATTGAACCTGATAATGCGCAGCTACAACAGCGTATCGCCGATGTGAATCATCTGCGCCAACAGCAGCGGCCCACCCTTCCCACAACAATCGCCAAGGAAAAACAAACCAACCCATTTGTGCGCTGCCACCACGACAGCGTGCGCCAGGCAGTTGCCCAACACTGGCAGCAGCCCTACTCTAGTGATGAATCCACCTTTGCGCATTTGCGTCGCTGGAAAGATAATTTTTAATGGCTGTGGCCACAATTAAGTGACGCCCTAGCAGCCAACAAGGATAACAATATTAAAGCTGGTTGATTTTTAAACAATCCAGATAAATTACCGCTACATACACGCTGTGGTTATCATCAGGGGTGTCTAAACCTTAGCATTGATGGTCTATAGTTGAAGGTATACCTTAGTAGCGCTTGCACAAATGGCAAGGCTTATCTAGACTCAGCGTCTTAATTCTGTCGTTAATTAAAACATAATGTATGATATTTAGGCACACACTTTTCAAAACAGCACCCGCAATAGCCATCGGTTCCTTGATAGGATTACTGAGTGGTTGTAATTTATCACCCACAATAGATGACAGCCCGGCGCCACATACGTCAGCCCCTGCAACTACAGAAGGCGCTAGTAACGAAGGCTTCAGCCAGGTTGAATCTGTTATTGATGTCGATGATCAAGTCAGTGTTGACCTTGATACAAATGAACGGCTAACACCGGCGGTTGACATCTCCCCTGTAGCTGATGGTGATGACAACACATTAATTGTCTATGTACCAGGTGATCAACCAACACCACCCAAAGCTGATTTATGGGAGCGCCTGCGTCAGGGTTACGCCATTAATCATCCACGCAATGCTGAAATTGAACGCTTTATTACACGCAATACACGCTACCCTAAACATGCGCTGCGTATCAGCGAGCGAGCACAGCCCTATTTATATTATATTGTCGAGCAATTAGACAAGCGCAATATGCCTATGGAGCTGGCGCTATTGCCGGTAGTTGAAAGCCGCTTTGATGTCTTTGCCTATTCACCCGGGCGTGCATCGGGCTTATGGCAGTTTATTCCCGGTACGGGCAGACGTTTTAAGCTCGATCAAAACTGGTGGTATGACGGCCGCCGCGATGTGGTTGCCGCTACTGATGCAGCGCTGAATTATCTAGAATACTTATACGGTTTTTTTGATGACGACTGGCTGTTGGCACTCGCGGCATACAATGCCGGCGAAGGCACGGTGGCCCGCGCGATTCGGCGCAACAAAGCCAAAGGTAAACCCACCGACTACTGGTCGCTACCACTACCGAAAGAGACTCGCCTTTACGTACCCAAATTGCTAGCTTGGGCCGATATTATCGGCCAGCCCGAGCGCTATGATATCGATCTGGTATCAATTGCTGACCGCCCCCATTTTAAAGCCGTGGATATCGGCTCGCAAATTGATCTGGCTGAAGCCGCCAAACTGGCCGACATTGATATTAAAACTCTCTATCGATTAAACCCGGCATATAACCGCTGGGCAACCGACCCTAAAGCACCCCACACCTTACTGGTACCCATTGAAAATGCCGCCACACTGACTAAAGCGTTAACACAAATACCCATCAATAAGCGTGTAACCTGGCAGCGCTATACGATTAAATCGGGTGATTCGCTGGGTATTATTGCGCAGCGCTTTGGTACACAAGTATCCGTATTAAAAACGGCCAACCAATTAAAAAATAATCGCATTCGCGCGGGGCGTACATTAATTATTCCCTCGGCTTCAATGCCAGCCGACTACTATAGCCACAGCGCCAGCCAGCGCTTAAGCCAAAAACAGAATAAAGCGCGTGGGCGCGGCAACTCTCGCACCACCTACCGCGTTAAAGCCGGCGACAGTCTGTGGCTAATTGCCAAGCGCTACTCGGTTAATGTAAAAGCACTGGCGCGATGGAATGGTATCGCACCAAGAGACACCTTAAAACTTGGCCAGACACTGGTAATCTGGACAAAAGCCACTAAAAACAAATCCGCTGCTGCCCAAGCGAAAGACACAACGCGCAAGCTGCACTACAGTGTACGCCAAGGGGATTCGCTGGGACATATTGCCCATAAATTCAGTGTGCGCGTTAATGATATTGTGCGTTGGAATAATATCGACAGCAAACGCCACTTGCAACCGGGCCAGCGATTACGCTTATATGTCGATGTGACTCAAACCAGCACCAGTAAAACACCGGTACTGTAACGTTGCTCTGACAAATATTGTCTTGTATCAATAAATACTAAGCCCCGGCACCACTTCTAGACTGCGCCGTGGATTCCACCAGTATACGCTGTGTTAATTGATGAATATTGTCTAATAGCGTTTCATTGACCATAATGCCTTGCTCAAGGCTCTGAGCGTAAGCAAGAATAAATTGTTGTGGTGAAATAACGGTTTCATTTCCTATAACCGTATGCCGGTACTGTTTAAGTTGCCCATTGAGCAATTCAATATCACTAGAGCACATGATGTAGAGGGACTGTTGGTCGTACTTTAGTGCGTCCCCGGCAATGTGATAATAGCGATACTGTGGGTACTGTTTATCATTGATGCCATTTGCCTGATCGCGCTTTACCGGCACCATATTAACGACATGCTCCGTTACAGCACCATGCCCATTACACCAAAAAGCAATGCAGCCTATATCGTCGCGACGCCCACAATTAACCAGGCGCTCAATAACGAGCTTGCGATTGTGGGCATGTTGTAATTGCACCAACCCCAATGTTGTCTCGCAAGCTTGAGTATAGGCAAGATCAATCGCATGGCCTGCACAACTCAATACACTTTCACCTTTAGCATCAATACTTACCCAGCGGTCATCGCCTGTAACGGGCTGCATCGAGGTGTATTGATGTGGGCGCTGATTTAAATAAGGCAGGCCTTGCTGTACTTCTGCTAGACCGTTAAGACCATGGGACTCTAACCAAACAACCATACGTGCAGCGTCTTCATAATCCCCGAGACAAAACCCCAACCCTTCAAAAGAGCGTTTTAAAGCAGCGGTTAATTCATTGAGAGACATATTCATCACAGGTTCACCTTTTGGCTATTATCTGCGCTGGACTCAAGAGTCGGGGCAATAGGAAAGTACCAATCATCGTTAAAGGGCTTGCCAATATCACTGAGTAAAGGCGCACCTTGAAACATCGTATTACGTACCCATAAACGCGAGCGTGGGTCGAACTTACTCACGCCAAAAAATGACAACTTACAACGCAATAAATGAATAGGCAGTACGTTTTTGTCCACTAAGTTACCCTGTATATCGCCGTACCGGTATTGTGCCATCGTTTGAATACGACGAGCGATACCCTTTAAAACAGGGTATTCTAATAACATATCCGATAGCGTCTGATGATTTAATGTCTCCATACAAACAGTGATAATCTCATAGCATTCGCGTACCGCACGCGCTACAGCCAGATCAATTTCTTTGTCTTTACCTTTATCGACACCGCACTCACCCAGCCTTGGCTCCATTTTTTCTTCTGAGCGATACCAAAAAACCTGTTGTGTATCCTGAAGGCTAAAATCAATAGCTAGCGCCCATTGATAACGTTGTTCTATTATTTTTTTGAACTCCGCCAACGGCATGTCAGGCTGGAGATCAAACCGCTCCTGGGCACACATCTGCTCTTCTAATGGGTCAACTACGTCAGGGTAGAGTTCAAGCAACAACGCATTGATGACTTCTTGGGTCTCCATACCCCACTGCTGCTGAGCATAACGTTGCAATACAGACCAGTGCGATAAGGTATATTGGCACTGTGCCAACCACCGGGAAAACGCTTTCATATCCTCGATTAATTGTGCATTATTAATCGCTTGCTGGGCATCATCAGCGGTAATTTCTTGATGGTGCACTATAACCTTAGCCACCATTGCTCTTAATTGGTCAACCCTGCCAGCATTGACCTCACCATGATGAACGACTCTCGCCAATGCCGTTTCACGCACTTCGATCCAGCGGCTGACTAAAATGGGATGGTTAATTAAAAAGGGCGCCATACCTAAACCTGTAGAATTACCGATACCGAAGTAACGTTGAATGCGTACATCCATGGCTACAGCAACTTTCGGTGCACGCGCATGTGCAATATGCTGTACCTGTAAGAGGCTAAACGAGCGCAGCATATAACAAGTAAACATTTCAGCGGCAAAAGGACGAGCAAAATCAGTGTATTTTTGCCGAACCTTTTCCCAGTCAGCCATACCAAACTTACCGCTACCATAAACAGCGGTAGTACGGTATAAATAGCCAATTCGGGCAATATTATCAACAGCGGGCTGTTTGCCACTGGCGAGGCAGTCAACCATATAATCAAAATTGCGCGCACTGCGATTAGCTCGCGACAATACAATTACTCGTGAATCTAGCCGCCCCGCTTCTTGCTTGGGTACATTCTCGCGCAGCTGTTCTAATTGCCTTGCATCGACACGGCCTTCACACAGTGCCATCGTTAAATCCCACTGGTCGGCAATAACGCGATCATTGCGAATCTCTGGTGCAAGGTAATTAGAAAAAAGTACAAAACTATAAAGCCCATTTTTGGCCTGTACTTCATACACCACAGTGCCGTAGCCCTGCTTATCCAAGTCAAAAATAGTTGTTTCAATCACCCACTTTTCACGCATAATAATGCGTATTAATGTACGCATAAAGCTTAGGCGAGTTTGATGATAACAACCGAGCCGCTCTAAACTCATCACCACACTTTCCTCTCGCATTGGCAAGTTACAAGGGGCATTATCAAGTGGTGGTCGTTGCTGTTGATTCATGTAGATACCTCACAAGGGGGCATTACGCCCCCATACTCAGCAATGATATGAGTTGAGTCACTGCTTTTTTATCATTATTATGCATTCTTCATGCGATAAGCGGTGCTAGTGATAAAAGCGCTTACGCGATGTTTTTATGCCTGTACTTATGCTGGCTTGTACTTATGTTTGGCTTGTACTAGCAGATTTATATTGTTATGCCGCTGTAAAAGCGTTATCAAAAAATCGTAACCAATTGCCACCCATAATTTTAGTTACATCTGTCTGCCTAAAACCTACTTGCTCTAGCCCTGCTGCAATATTCATAATATCACCAGCCTCGCTAAACCACGACGGCTGATCTGGCCAATCAGCATTACTGGCTGAGCCCTCGCCGTAGTCAACACCTGAAGTCCAGCGGCCGCTGCGCATCCAGCTCAGTGTACTATAATCCCAGTTAACACATAAATCCGACCCAATACCGACATGATCGATCCCCATTAAATCGACGGTACGAGCCATCATGATACAAAAATCATTGAGCGTACAGTCACTGCCATTTTTTAAGTGGAAAGGGTATAAACTACAACCCAGCACACCACCGGATTGCGCAAGTGCCTTTAAAACGGTGTTAGATTTATTGCGCAGTGCTTTATGAAAAAACGCAGGGTTAGCATGAGTGATAGCAATAGGTCTTTGTGATAATTCTATGGCTTCTAGGGTTGATTGCTCAGCGCTGTGTGACATATCAATCACCATGCCCACACGGTTCATTTCCTTGATCGCTTCCCGGCCAAAACGGGTAATACCAGAATCTTTTTCTTCATAACAACCCGTTGATAGTAGGCTCTGATTATTATAACTTAGCTGCATAATTCGAATACCAAGCTCATGCAGTGTTTGTATTTTCTTAACGTCATCTTCTATTGGTGAACAATTTTGAAATCCTAAAATGATGCCAACCTTACCCTGCTTTTTAGCCACCTCAATATCTGTGGCTACACGTACAGGCATAATAAGATCGGCGTTATCGCGAAAACGTTGTTGCCAAAGCCCTATTTTTTCCAGCGTCTCTTGCGTGTTTTCCCAGTAGGCAACGGTAACATGGACAGCATTCATACCACTGCAATTCAGCTTTTCAAAAAGCGCTCGAGTCCAATTGACATATTGCAGCGCGTCAATCACGACCATATCATTATTATTCATAACTGATTCTCGATCCATTTTTTATTCATAAATCAATACCGCGTTTGGCTAGGTATAGTTAACAGCCAGCTAATGATACCGTATCGACTCAACATACTGATAATGACAATTAATACGGCAGTGTGTAGTTTGTTTTTACAATAGTATAAAACTCTTTAGCATACTGACCTTGCTCACGGGGCCCGTAGCTCGATGCATTGCGACCACCAAAAGGTACGTGATAGTCAGTACCCGCAGTAGGGAGATTAACCATCACACAACCACTGCGTGCATGACGTTTAAAATGCGCAGCATATTTTAATGAGGTGGTAACAATACCAGCGGTTAAACCAAATTCACTGTCATTACACACTGCCAGCGCTTCGTCATAATCAGCCACTTTAATCACACAAGCGATCGGGCCAAATATTTCTTCGCGATTAATTCGCATGTTGTTATCCGTATTAATAAACAAAGCTGGTGACATAAAATAGCCCGGAGTTCCCCGCGTTAATACCTCACCGCCTTGTACCAATTGCGCGCCGCACTCTTTAGCAACCTGTAAATACGCTAAGTTTTGCTCAAGCTGTTTAGCATCTACCACGGGGCCAATGTGCGAACCGGGATCAAGCGCAGGCCCCACGACAAGCTCGTTCATGGCCGCTTGCATTTTTTCAACAAATTTATCGTGAATGCCCGCTTGTACGACCAAACGAGACGATGCGGTACACTTTTGTCCTGTGCCAAAAAAAGCACCGCTGATGGCACATTGTACGGCAACATCAATATCGGCATCATCAAGCACAACCAAGGCATTCTTGCTGCCCATTTCCAGCTGTATACGTGCCATATTCTTAACAGCATTAGTCGCAATGTGGCGACCAACATTGACAGAGCCCGTAAAGGTAATTGCCTGCACATCAGGTGATGTACACAAATGTTCACCTACAGCGTGACCACTCCCCATCACTAAGTTAAATACACCACGGGGTAATCCACTACGGCTGATAATCTCCGCTAAAATCCAAGCACTGCCAGGGGTTAGGTCGGCGGGTTTTAAAACAACGGCATTACCAAATGCAATCGCCGGTGCGACTTTCCAAGCGGCTACTGCTATAGGGAAATTCCAAGGTGTAACAATGCCAATAACTCCTAGCGCTTCGCGGCGAACCTCAATATCAATACCCGGGCGCACAGAGTCTGCACTCTCGCCCATCTGTCGTAAGACCTCAGCGCCATAGTACTGAAAAAACTGCCCAGCACGATAAACTTCACCTTTACCCTCAGCCAGCGTTTTACCTTGTTCGCGAGATAAAAGACGGCCGATCTCTTCGGCGCGATCAATCAACTCTGCACCAATTTTATCTAATACAGCTTTGCGTGCTTCCAAACCACTAAAAGCCCATTCAGATACCGCCGTATTCGCGGCTTCGATGGCGTGCTGGCAATCAGCAGCACTGCCACGAGCATATAAACCCACAATGTCATTGGTGTCTGATGGATTAATATTGCGATTGGTTTCCTGGCTGCTTACCCATTCACCATTGATGTAATGACCATGTACTTGATCTGACATGCAAACTCCTGATTATTTATTATGTTGAGCACTATTATCACCAACTTTTACTACTATCAAGTTGCGTTGACTATTGCGACTATTGTCAAGAAACTGTGCCAATAAATCCAATTAGCATTTCATATCTATTGATAAGCTTTCCATATATATAATTTGCAATAGTCATGCTATGGTAGTGCTATCGATCATTAGTTTCACAATGTTCATACAGGGGTGCACCATCAAACATTTAAATATTACCCTTCGCCATCTAAGAACCTTTATTGTTGTTGCTCAAGAAGGTAGTTTTAATCGTGCAGCTGATACACTCGCCCGCACACAACCTGCGATAACCTTAGCGATCAAACAATTAGAAGAATTTATTGGCCTTAAGCTATTAGAGCGAACCACAAGGCGTGTAGTACCTACAGTTGAAGGCAACAATTTTATTCCTGTCGCCGAGCGCTTAGTGCGCGATTTTGATACCGCTATTCACGATTTACGAGCAACGGCAGAACGTCGCAGCGGGCATGTTAGTATTGCAACACTGCCCTCTGTGGCCAATAGTGTACTACCCGATATCATCACCCGCTTTAATCAAGATTATCCGGGCATTTGTCTACATCTCTATGATGATAATTCACAAGGTGTGCAACAGCGCATTGAGCGCAATGAAGTCGATTTTGGTATTGGTAGTTTTTGGCAACCCAATCAAGAACTTACTTTTATGCCTATCTTGCGTGATACCTTTGAATTAGTGTGCCATCGTGACCACCCTCTAGCAAAAGACAATACCCCTATCGAGTGGCAATCCCTCGCGCAGGAAAAATTTTTAGACACAGGCATTAGCTACTCATTGCCTGTACGCAAATATATTGGCGCGCCTAAATTGGACTTTCATACTATCACCACACTATTGGCAATGTTACGCTGCAATATAGGCGTCACATCATTGCCTTCACTTGCTATTCCAAGATCCAGTGACGAGCTGGTATCACGTGCATTAATTGGCCCGATTGAAACCCGCGACATTTGTTTAATCACCCGCAAACAGGCAACATTATCACCCGCTGCTGAGGCCATGTTAGAAACCTTAGATGCTCGCATCCCTTCGCTGGCCAAAGAGCTTGGGCTAATGACACTCTACAATTCGACAATTCTTGCTGATTTTAAAAAAAGCCAAACCCGTTAGTTCAACGGCTCGCCTGATGGTAAATAGCGCAGCCGACTATAAACCCTACACGCCTTAACAACCGTAACATACACTATGCCAACACAGACTAACGACTATGCTAAGTGAGCCACTTTTTCTTATACTTGCATTATGCATCGTCACCTTGGGTACTGCCCTACAAGGTCTAATTGGATTTGGCATGGCCATTGTTGCCGCTCCGTTATTAATTCTTATCGATCCGGGCTATCTACCAGGACCTATTCTCTTTTTTGGATTATTATTATCAATATTCAATACCTTGCGCTATCGTTACCAAATTAATTGGCTCAATGTAAAAGTGGCCCTGCTGGGTAGAGCACTCGGTTCTATGCTAGCCATTTATGTTTTAAGCTTACTACCTAGGACTTTTTTTTCTATTGGCTTTGCAATTATTATTATTGCCTCTGTATTGTTGACTTATCGACAGATTAAAATACCCTACTCGCAACACAGTTTGTTTATAGGTGGCTTCTTTTCTGGGCTCATGGGAACAACCACATCAATTGGCGGCCCACCTATCGCTCTCGTTTATCAATATAGACACCCTACTCAGGCACGCTCTGAATTAGGTTTATTTTTTCTTGTAGGTACAGTAATATCATTGTTATTGCTGGTTTTATCCGGGCACTATAGCTACACACAGTGGCAGTTAACCGTACCTTTATTACCCGCAGTGGCCATTGGTTTTATTGCCTCTGTATTTCTGGATAAACATTTTAAAGCACACTACCTAAAACCAGTAGCGAGTTTATTATCGTTAATAGCTGGCCTTATTGTACTGACCAAAGCCATTCTGATACTGAACTAAATAACATACCTGTCCGTTATTATTGATCAGTAATTCTGATTCATTAATAGATTTATTTCATTAGTTCAAATATGTGTTTACGTCGACAATGCCGTCACATTTATTCACTGTATTGGAGATAGCAATGAAAACAGTCATTGACACAGGCCTGCCTGTAAGTCGCGCACCTCTTGAATGGGCAACACTCGCTAATGGAGCGTTGTATACTGCACAAATACCTATTGATACTAATGGTAAGGTGGTCGAAGGTGGAGCGGCGGCTCAAGCGAGGCAAACACTAGAGAATTTAAAACAAACGATGGTCGCCGCAGGCGGCTCCATGGATGATATTACTCAAGTATTAATTTATGTCACTGCAACAGAGCACCTTGCACCGGTGAATAAAGTGTACGCTGAGTACTTTACAGCCCCCTACCCCAACAGAGCAGCCATGGTTATTTCAGCACTCGCCCGAGAAGAAATGTGGGTAGAGATGATTGTTTACGCACATATTGATTGATTAATCAGCAGCACTGCCATAACAACAATACGTGTTATGGCAGTAAAATGAGGATAGGTTGTGCCTTTAGTTTGTAGCGTCGATTAAAGATCTAGACGATAACCAATCGCCAACAAATCAGTCGCATCAAAAGTCTCTTCAGCCTCACTCCCCCAAGTGTTATACTGTATATAGAAGCTACCCTTTTTGTGAGGGTAAACAAGGTCTATCGTCATACGATTTGCATCAACAGTTAAGCCACTAGGTGCATCCAGTGCAACATCAGCAAAAGTACCTTGTAGTTTCAACGTATTAAATTGATACCCTGCGTATAATTCCATCACTTTCTCTTCAACTATTTCAGCACCTTGATAAAAACGCTGGTCATTGGATTTTTGATAATGTGCGGCCAGGCTCCACTGGCCATGATTGTAAGCCAACTGTAGCGCATCAACTTTATTTTCACCTTGAAATGCGGTGACATCAAAGCGAGAGGCCGATAATACAATATTGCCGATAGCATATTTTACCGCCACGTTATAGCCCACCAGCTTTTCATTATCCGTACCCGCAGCATTTGCTTTTATATCGCCATTGTTCAGCACAGCCATGGCGGCGAGCTGAAAACCACCTAGTTCAGGTGTGGTATAGGTGATGGCGCGATCAGGCCGTAACAACTCAACATAGTGATTATTACCCGCTTCATCTTGGCCAAATAACCCAAAGCGATGCGTATGGCAAATAACACCCGTCGATTCATGAGTACACCCTGCTGACTCGTCAACATCTGATAAAATATCAATCGCATTATCCGTGTAATTCCACAGTGGTGAATATTGTTTACCGATTAATAAAGACCCAAAACTACCCTCAAAGCCAATATTGGCTAACCGGGCACGACTGTCATTACCAGCAAAAGAACCATCACCTGTCGATAAACGAAACTCAACATTATAGGTCGCTTTAATGGTGTCGGTAATCATCGTACCGCCATAGGCTCCTAAACGTGAAAAGTTATCCTTGTATTCTAAGGTATCTTCGCTATCGTCTTGTAGTTGTACACGGATACTCGCATAGGGATTAAATAAACTCTCCTCGGCATAAGCAATGACAGGGGTAGATATAAGCGAGGCCATCAGAATGGCATTAATATGTTTTTTCATTATTATAATTCTCATTAAAAAGTGATAGAGATGCCGTCCCTTTCGAGAAAGCTATTGAACATATAGGATTAAAGTAGAATGCGCAGATAAGGTTTGCTAAAAGATCAAACCTTATCTCGGTTAAAGCCCTTGGTCTTTGGCCATTTGGTGGGCAATTTTTGGTGCGCTCCAGATAGAAGGCAGTAGAATCAGTGAAACAGGAACGGCCGTAATCACAATAAAAGATTGCAGTGCAGTGATGCCTCCAGAGCCTATAGAGATCAGCAATGCCGCTACAACGCCCATCATAACGCCCCAAAATATACGTATAGCAGGTTGTGGGTTGTCAGTGCCAGTCATTACCATAGAGACACTGTAAGTCATAGAGTCGCCCGTTGTTGCCACAAACACCGTAGTGAGCAAAAGAAACAAAAAGGAGATAATAAAACCCATCGGTAATTGCTCTGTAATGGATAATAGTGCTGCCGGTAAATTGAACCCAGTAAAAGGTACAGAGATAACGCCGGGCTCAGCCAACTCATAATACAAACCTGTGCCGCCAACAATGGTAAACCAAAAGCACGTCAGCACCGGGGCAATAACAGAGATCATGATCACTACTTCACGGATAGTACGACCGCGGGACAAACGTGCAACAAACATCGCCATCAATGGGCCATAACCTAAAAACCAGCCCCAGAAAAATACCGTCCACCAGTCTAACCAACCAGGCGCAGAGCGAAAAGTTGCCATAGGAATAAATTTATTAATATAGAGTCCAAATGAGTGGATGTAACTATCAAAAATAAAGGCAGTAGGGCCAAACACTAAGATAAACAACATTAACAACATGGCCAGTATAATATTAAAACGGCTCATTATTTGAATGCCTTTATTAACACCACTAACTGCTGACAAGGTATACAGCACAATTAAACCGATAAGTATCGTCACCTGTGTAATATAAACATTGGGAATACCAAATAATTTCTCAAGCCCAAAGCTTACCTGTAACCCCAAAAAACCAACCGGTCCAACCGTACCGGCAATGACAGCAAGCACACAACAAGCATCAACGACCGCACCTAAACGGCTGTGTAATATTTTTTCACCAAAAACAGGATAAAGTAGTGTGCGGGGTTTTAAGGGTAAACCTTTATCGTAATGTAGATGCATGAAGACAATACTGGTCAAGCTACCTAAAATAGCCCAGGCTAAAAATCCCCAATGCATAAAGCTTTGCGCCAATGCGTTATAAGCAGCCTGGTGCGTACCGGTTTCGCCGCCAAACAACGGAGGTGGCGAGGTAAAATGAGCCATCGGCTCTGCGGCTGCCCAAAAAACACCACCACCAGCAAGCAAGGTGCACATAATAACCGAGATCCATTTGAATGTAGAAATCTCAGGTGAGCTAATACCTCCTAATACAACAGATCCCGTGCGTCCTAATGCAAGATATAAACCCATAAAAAATGTAGTTAGCAATAACAATTGCCAATAAGCACCAAATAACTTAGTAGATATAGCAAACCCGGTATTTACCCATGCAGACATCATTTCAATATCATAAAGCGCTAATATAGAAAACAAAACGATAACACTTGCGCTGATAATAAATACACTTAAGTCAACCCCAGACATTATTGACTCTTTTGACGTGCCGATACTGCTATTGCTACCAACACGGTTATCGGTACTATCATTAGATAGAGGTATATTATTCGCGTCCATTTATTGTCCTCCGAAGACTCTTTATTATTAAATACGAAAATTCCTTTTAATCTTGCCAACTATTGAAAACAATCAGGCTAACACTATGAGGCACTTTATTAACAACTAGATTAAACGTGAAAATAATCTAATCTGTTTTGCTCATTGGATAGTTTTATTTTTCTAGTGCCTGATAGCAACAAAGAGTGTCATCATAAACAGCGTGTACAAGAATGATAAATCAGTAATAGATATTACTTAATAAGATATGCTTATTAGTTCTGGGCACATTATTAATCGGCATGCTAACATCCACAAAGAATATAGCGCCGCGATAGGGGCTATTAAACACCACCTGCGAAAACATGCGTGAACAAAAATAGCTTATAGACAACCTAACAGCGGTTTATTGACTTAATTGACCTGCCATTGCCTGCAAGCTCATCTGTGCCTGCATCAAAAAATGGCTAAAGGCATCAAATTGCTCAGCAGATAGTGATTCACCCGATGAGCCCCTGTCGGCATAGAATAAAGCGGCATTGCGGTTGTTAATACGCAGCACGCCGACAAACGCAGGGTGTTTCCCCATAATAGCGACTACCTCGTCACTATAGAGTGACTCGTCATTGACAGTATCACTGCGACCAAACCACACAGGGCGCTGCTGCTTAATACCATAACTAAAGATAGTCTCCTTGAGCGGTTGCTGGGCAAAGACAAAGCGCTTTCGCCAAGCGGCAGTGCCTTGACCGAGCACATACTTAGCGCGCAGCTGGTCTTTTTGAAAAAAAGCCAACAGTACGCGCTCCAACCCGATACCACGATGCATACCTTCTAAAACCATCTGAAACACCGTGTTTACATCTAATCGTTCTGATACAGCAGCAACTAAGTCACGTAGAATTTTCAGTTGTAGTTGCGGGTCAGCGGTTAAAATACTAGAGGTATTTTTCGCCGGTGGCACAAGCCCTGTTTGAGTAGAAGGTATGAGGTGGCATACTTTTGCAGCACCGTATTCCTGTGCAACGATTGCTGCACTTTCGGTGGCATCTTTGACCATTTTTTTTGTCTCAGACAATGGCTGCTGGGTATAACGGGCAATCATTTTGAGTAATTTTTCTGCCTTTGGAGTTCCCCAATCACTGGTCGGGCAACGGCTAATGGCCTCCCCTAACCTGACAGCTTGCACCTCGGGCGACACAGTTCGAGACCCACCTAAGGCCTCTTGTAGCGTGTCACCTAAGTGCCACGCCTTTCCCAGCTCTTGCGAGAGCGTCTTAAAGCTGGTACCCAATTGCTCTTCGATCAACTTTTGAGGGGAATCGAGACAGCCTGTCATTTTATCATCAAGGTTATCTGCACTACTGCCTCCATAGGCCCAAAAAACCATTTCACCTAAGTTATACAACAGTGCCGCAACAAACACCTCTTCGCGGGCTTCATTTGACAGGTGGGCAGTCATGGCTTTTGCCTGGGCTGCGCCATGAAATGCTTGGGCCATAGCGGCCAGAAGCTGTTCTCGCGGGTATTTAACCAATAGCGACTCAATCAGCATCAGCGAGATACAAACTGCTTTCACCCCCGAAAAGCCAATCAGAACAATAGCCCGGCTGATCGTATTTACCGAGGCATTACCGGGATTGTATTGAATCGTATTGGCCAAGCGCAATATCTGAGAGGTCAGGTGGGCATCTTTTAAAATAGCCTCGGCGAGTTGGTTGATATCAGTTTCATCATCACCGGTGAGTATCGTCAACTCCTTAACAACACTGGACAACGCAGGCATTTCAATGGTGCTTAGCTTGGCAATCCAGGCTTCAGTTCCTTTAATAGGCATAGATAACTATCTTTATGTTGGTTGTGTTGAGGCAGTTTAGTGCTGTTTGTCACCATTTAATGCAACAGTAAAAAAGGCACCTGGATGATTGCCATCAACACCATTATCATAGACACTGCTGTAACCCTGCCAATAAGTGGCAAAGAGCAGTACTTTTTTGTTCAAAAAACAGGCAAAACGTAACAATTATCACCACTTACAGGCAGAATGATTAGGATACTGTTCCATAACAATAAACTATTCGTATAATTGTGAGTCTTAACCACAGTATAGACCACGAAATAAGAGCCCTATTTTATGCACCCAGCCCTATTGTCGCTGTTAGTCATCTACTGCTTATCCTCGTCACTTAGCTATGCCGCCGGCTCACCGGCAACAACCAACGACTCGAATATCATTCGCGCTCATGGTATTGCCATGCACGGCACCCCCAAATACTCCGCGACTTTTAAACGCTTTGACTACACCTCAGCCAAGGCAAAAACCGGTGGGCATTTGCGACTAAACAGTCAAGGCACCTTTGACAGCCTTAACCCGTATATTATCAAGGGCAATACGGCCGATAATCTAGGGCTATTGTATGATTCATTAATGGTTGGCGCAGCCGATGAGCCCTTCTCTCTCTATGGCTTGGTCGCCCACACCATTGAGTACCCAGAACATCGCCAGTGGGTTATCTTTCATCTACGCCCCGAGGCCAAGTTTCATGATGGCACCGCAATGACTGCCGACGATGTGGTTTACACTTTTAATTTACTGGTCGAAAAAGGTAACCCTCACTACCGCCTCTATTATGCCGAGGTAGATAATGTTGAGGCACTTGGCCCGCATAAGGTCAAATTTTCATTCAACAACCCCAATAATAAAGAGCTCGCCTTAACCGTTGGGCAATTACCTATACTACCTAAGCACTATTGGGAGACGCGTGACTTTGAAAAAAGCAGCCTTGATATCCCCTTAGGTAGTGGGCCATACCGTATTAAATCGATAGATGCGGGCCGTAAAATCACCTTTACCCGCGATGCTAATTACTGGGCGCGCGCGCTGCCAGTCAGGCGCGGGCTTTACAATTTCGATGAGATAAGCGTCACCTACTACCGCGATGGCAATGTGGCCACAGAGGCCTTTAAAGGTGGTGATTATGACTATCGTATCGAAAACAACTCTAAAACTTGGGCGACTGCCTACTCAGATAATTTCCCGGCGATTAAAAATGGCACCATGAAAAAGGCAGAGGTTAAACATACGGCTAATGCAGGCCTGCAAGCCTTTATTTTTAATCAGCGCCGCACGCCCTTTAATGATATCGAGCTGCGCAGAGCCATGAATTATGCGTTTGATTTTGAATGGTCTAATCAAGCGCTTTTCTACGGTGCCTACACCCGCAATAACAGTTATTTTTCTAACAGTGAATTTGCAGCAACCGGTGTGCCAACAGGCCGTGAACTTGAGATTCTCGAACCCTACCGCGATCAGCTCCCCAAAAGTGTCTTTACAATGCCCTATGTGCTCCCCAGTACCGATGGCTCCGGGCGCAATCGCACCAACTTGCGTGTCGCCAAGAATATCTTGGATAAAGCCGGCTACCGTGTTGTTGACGACAAACTTATAAGCCCGCAAGGAAAGGCCGTTAGCCTTGAGTTTTTATTGGTATCACCGGCGTTTGAACGTATTGTTAACCCCTATATAAAAGCCTTAAAGCGCTTGGGTATCGACGCTTCAATACGGCTGGTTGATACCTCTCAATATATTAACCGTATGCGTGAATTTGACTACGACGCCATGGTATTCTCTTACGGGCAAAGTGAATCGCCGGGCAATGAACAACAAAGTTATTGGGGCAGTGAAGCAGCTGACATACCAGGTAGCCGCAATTTAATGGGCATTAAAAACCCGGTTATTGATGCGCTGATTACCCAGGTAATAAAAGCCTCATCACGAGAAGATCTCGTCTATAGTACCCGTGCACTTGATCGGGTACTCCTACACCACCATTTTGTCGTACCACAGTGGTACATTCCGGTTAACCGCCTCATCTATTGGAATAAATTCAGTATGCCTGAAACACCTCCGGCGTTTGACCGCAACAACACCACAGGTATTTACACCTGGTGGTACGACCCACAAAAGGCTGCGGCTATCAAAAACCCATCGACTAACAATAAATAAGCACTGATTTATGGGCACTTATATACTGCGTCGTTTGTTACTGATCATACCGACCTTATTTGGTATTTTGCTGTTAAATTTTGCCATTGTACAAGCAGCACCTGGTGGACCGGTAGAACAGTTAATATTTCAACTAGAAGGCCACGATGCACAAGGTAGCACCAGCCGTGTCGGTGGCGGCGGTGGCGACATTGGCGCCAGCACACAAGCCGATACCAGCAGCTATCGGGGTCGGCAAGGTCTCGATGAAGATATTATCGATAAACTCAACAAGCAATATGGTTTTGATAAACCTTTGAGTGAACAGTTTGGTACCATGGTTTGGAATTATCTGCATTTCGATTTTGGTGATAGCTTTTTTCGTAGTGTTAGCGTGATTGATGTAATCCTGGAGAAAATGCCAGTCTCTATCTCTTTGGGGCTTTGGAGCACACTGATTATCTATGTGATTTCAATACCGTTGGGCATCCGCAAAGCTGTCAGCCACGGCAGCACTTTCGATGTCGCTACCAGCAGCATCATTATTATCGGCTATGCCATCCCGGGGTTTTTATTGGCTATTGGTTTAATTGTAATTTTTGCAGGCGGTAGTTTTTTTGATTGGTTTCCGCTGCGTGGGCTCACCTCTGACCACTTTGATGAACTCTCTGTGTGGGGAAAGATCACCGATTATTTTTGGCACTTATGCCTACCCTTAATCGCCTACACTATCGGGGGTTTTGCCACCTTAACCATGCTGACTAAAAATTCATTTCTCGATGAAATCAATAAGCAGTATGTACAAACCGCTAGAGCAAAAGGGTTAGAAGAAAGGCAAGTACTCTACGGGCATGTATTTCGCAATGCCATGCTCATTATTATCGCGGGCTTTCCCAGTGCGTTTATCAGTATTTTTGTCACCGGCTCACTGCTCATTGAGGTTATTTTCTCTCTCGATGGGTTGGGGTTACTAGGCTTTGAATCCATATTAAACCGCGACTACCCTGTTATCTTTGGCACGTTGTTTATTTTTACGCTGATTGGTTTAGTGATCAATTTAATATCTGATTTAGTGTATGTACTTGTCGACCCCCGCATTGATTTTGAAAGCCGGTAAAGCGCCTTTATGTTATCTATTCAAAACACGTCGTTTTTTCACCGATTAAAACCCGTCAATCAGCGACGTCTACGTGTATTTTTACACAATCGCCGCGCCAGTTGGAGCTTGGGTATTTTTATCGTATTATTTAGCTTGTCGTTGTTTTCCGAGTTTATTGCCAACGACAAGCCTATTGTGGTGAACTATGACAATCACTGGTACTTCCCTGTATTAAAATCCTACCCTGAAACCACGTTTGCCGGTGACTTTGATACAGAGGCCGATTATAAAGACCCTTATGTCATCGACCTAATTAACACCAAAGGTTGGGCAATATGGCCCCCTATTCCCTACAGTTATGACACGCATATTGCCGATTTACCCAAACCGGCTCCCTCTGCACCGAGTGGGCAAAACTGGCTGGGCACTGACGACCAAGCCCGCGATGTGATGGCACGGGTTCTTTATGGCTTCAGAGTATCAATACTCTTTGCCTTGGCACTGACAATTGGCAGCAGTATTATCGGCGTAATAGTAGGGGCTATACAGGGATTTTACGGCGGTAAAATTGATTTATACGGCCAGCGTTTACTAGAGATCTGGGGCGGGTTGCCACAGCTGTTTGTGCTTATTATTTTAGCCAGTATTATTAAACCCAATTTCTGGTGGTTACTGGGTATTATGCTGCTGTTTAGCTGGACTCAACTAGTGGGCGTTGTGCGCGCGGAGTTTTTACGTGGCCGCAACCTTGATTATGTACGTGCCGCTAAAGCATTAGGTGTGAGTGATACAGTGCTGATGCGACGCCATATTCTCCCTAATGCGATGGTCGCTACACTCACCATGATGCCTTTTATTCTCACCGCCGCCGTCACCATGCTGACAGCACTCGACTTTTTAGGTTTTGGATTACCGCCAGGCTCAGCCTCATTGGGTGAACTTGCCTCACAAGGCAAAAGCAATACCCACGCTTGGTGGTTAGGCATTACCGCATTTAGTGTCATCTCATTAATGCTCACTTTGCTGGTGTTTATCGGCGAAGGGGTACGCGATGCACTCGACCCACGTTTGATTACCGGATAAGGCACTATGGTTATGAAGTCACTACTGAGTGTGAATCAGTTATCGGTATCGTTCAAACAAGGCACTGCGACAACAAATGTTGTTAAAGACGTAAGCTTTACTATTCACAGTGGTGAAACATTAGCACTGGTGGGCGAATCAGGCTCAGGTAAATCCGTGACGGCCCATTCTATTATGCGGCTGCTCCCCTACCCAATGGCTTTTCACCCATCAGGTAGTATCACCTTTGACGACCAGGATCTGTTAGCCCTTCCGATGAAAGAGGTACAAAAGCTGCGCAGTCGCCGTATTGGCATGATCTTTCAAGAGCCGATGACAGCGCTAAACCCATTACACAGCGTGGAGAAGCAAATTGGTGAAGTGCTAAAAATTCATCAGGGGCTCGACCACGCGCAGGCAAGAGAGAGCACCCTTGAACTGCTACGCAAAGTACATATTGAAGAGCCCGAGCAACGCTTGAGTGCTTACCCCCACCAATTATCCGGTGGGCAGCGACAGCGAGTAATGATCGCAATGGCACTGGCCAACGAGCCCGAGCTGTTAATTGCCGATGAGCCTACCACTGCCTTAGATGTTACGGTACAAAAAGAAATTTTACTGCTACTGCGAGAAATTCAACAACAACACCAAATGGGTATTTTACTGATCACCCACGACCTTGGTGTCGTTAAACATTTTGCCGACCGTGTCGCGGTTATGAATGAAGGCAGGCTGGTTGAAATAGAACCGACTAATACGCTGTTTAATACACCGAAAGATAACTATACAAAAATGCTGCTTAACAGCCGCCCCGGTGGTACACCCGTTGCCTTAACAACCCCCATAGATACGCGCGACTCCATTATGAAAACACACGAGCTGTGTGTTGATTTTGTACGCAAAAAGCCACTCTTTGGTAAGCCTACCGATGTATTTCATGCCGTAAAGCAACTCTCTATTGATATTCCTATGGGAACCACCTTGGGCATTGTCGGTGAAAGCGGCTCAGGAAAATCAACACTAGCGCTGGCTATGTTGCGCCTGCTGCACTCTCACGGGGAAATTTATTATCAACAACACCCACTGCATAGCTACAAAGAAAAAGACATAAAACCATTGCGACGCGATGTTCAGGTAGTATTTCAAGACCCCTTCGCCAGTCTTAGTCCACGCATGAGTGTTAAACAGATCATTAGTGAAGGGCTTAGCCTGCATGTTGCCTTAACACCGGAGGCCATCGACAAAAAGGTCATTGATATTATGACTGAGGTAGGGCTTGAACCTGAAACCCGCCACCGTTACCCCCACGAATTCTCTGGCGGGCAGCGACAACGTATTGCAATTGCACGAGTACTGATTCTCGACCCTAAGATAGTCTTTCTCGATGAGCCGACCTCCGCATTAGATCGTGCAGTTCAAGTACAAGTGATTGACTTACTGCGCAAGCTACAACAACAACGCCAATTAAGTTATGTTTTTATCAGCCATGATGTGCAGGTAATTAAAGTGATCAGCCATCGTATTATCGTCATGCGTCACGGCGAAATTGTTGAGCGCGGCGATACCACTGAGGTATTAAATACACCGCAACACCCTTACACGCAATCACTGCTAGCAGCTACGCTACAGGAATAACGAGAACACCGGCTATTACTCTCAATAAAATCACAGTGGCGATAAACTTCACTCAAGGTTCCTGCTAGAATAGCGCGCCTTGCTAGTGGCACTGCCTGCAACAAGCTTACATAAGAGACTTACCATGATTACACTTAAGGATATTGTCCTCCAGCGGGGCGTTTACCGCTTGTTAGACAATGCCAACGGCACGGTTTATCCCCAGCGACGAGTGGGTATTATTGGCGCTAATGGCTGTGGTAAATCTAGCCTGTTTCAATTGCTCTTGACTCAATTAACCCCTGATGGGGGTAGTATTGACATACCAAGGCAATGGCGTATCGCCCATATGGCCCAAGAGGTGACCGCCAGTGGCACCTCTGCCGTCGACTATGTCATTGATGGTGATAAGGCATTGCGCAAAGCACAGCATGCTATAGCCCAAGCAGAGGCCACACACGACAATGATGGCCTCGCTAAGGCTTATGCCGACTTAGAGACTCTCGATGGCTACAGCGCAAACCATCGCGCAGAACAACTATTGCACGGGCTCGGTTTTACCCAATCGCAACTAACACGTCCTGTCAAAGACTTCTCCGGTGGTTGGCGTATTCGACTCAATTTAGCCCAGGCACTGATGTGCCCCTCAGACTTATTACTGCTCGATGAGCCGACCAACCACCTAGACTTAGATGCCACCTTGTGGCTAGAGCAATGGTTAAGTAGCTATCCAGGCACCCTGCTGTTTATTTCTCACGATAGGGATTTTATCGATAATATTGCTGATGATATTTTTCATATCGACAAACAATTGATCAACCACTACAGCGGTAACTACTCTGCCTTTGAGCGCCAGCGAGCCGAGCGCTTAGCCCAACAACAAGCCAGCTTCGAGAAGCAACAACAACGCATTAAAGAAGTCACACAATTTATTAACCGCTTTAAAGCCAAAGCAACCAAAGCAAAACAGGCGCAAAGCCGGGTCAAAGAATTAGCCCGCATGGAAAAAATTGCCCCTGCACATATTGATTCGCCCTTCTCATTCAATTTTGCAGAGAATAATAAAGCCGCTAATCCTATGATTCATTTACACAACGCGGCTATGGGCTATGGTGAGCATACAATTTTAAGCGCGGTGAATTTCAGCTTACAACCGGGTATGCGCCTAGGGTTACTCGGTTTTAATGGAGCGGGTAAATCGACCTTTATTAAATCGCTCGTGGGTGATATTCCACTCTTAGACGGTGAGCATACCGTGAGTGAACACCTACAGGTAGGCTATTTTGCCCAGCACCAGCTGGAATCCCTCGACCTTGGTGCCAGTGCCATCTTACACCTGCAACGACTGTCACCTACAGCGACAGAGCAATCTATCAGAGATTTTTTAGGGGGCTTTAATTTTCATGGCGAAAAAGCACTTGAACCTATAGCGCCGTTTTCTGGCGGTGAAAAAGCAAGGCTGGCACTGGCTATTATCGTCTGGCAAAAACCCAATGTACTACTACTTGATGAGCCAACGAACCACCTAGATTTAGACATGCGCCACGCGCTCACCGTCGCCTTACAATCCTATAATGGCGCTCTGGTGGTTATCTCCCATGACCGGCATCTGCTGAAAAACACCGTTGATGAGTTTTATTTAATAGGTGATGGAAAACTCACGAGCTTTAAAGGTGATTTAGGCGATTATCAACGTTATTTACAAGATAATAACAACAGCCCCTCAACCACTGATAACACCACTATTGATACAGCGGTTTCACCCGCCAAAATTGATAAAAAAATGCAACGCCAGCAAGAGGCCAGCCGCCGAGAAAAGCTGCGCCCAATCACAAATCAGCTAAAGGCCGCAGAAAAAACCTTAGAGCGGGCACAGACACAACTCACCACCCTTGAAACACAACTCGCCGATGAGAACCTGTATACTGAAAATAACAAAGCGACGCTAAAACAATTACTCGACGAACAAATCACCCTGCGACAGCAAATCGCCCAACAAGAAGATACCTGGCTGGCCTTACAAGAAACCCTAGACAGTTTCGAGACTACTGATGATTAGTCACATTTTACGGCTTTTTACGTTGCCCCCAAACATCTAGTCTATACTCTAAATCGCCATGATAATATCGTTATGCTGCAATGCAACGGCATTATCAACCACTGAAAACGTACTATTTTCGCTTATCGTACAGGTTTTGGGGCATTTAGTGTCATGCAGCTGCTAAATATCGCCTTTTATCTGTAGTGACTTGTTGTTATTGAGGATTTTCGATAAAAACGTTTTCATTAATGAATCAGTATTGTAAATGGGTGGCAATGTTGCTCTTGCTGCGGTGATCGGATAAGCACAATGCATCGTATGAGAGACACCGCTACATTGAGGCAGTACCAGTAACACTGGAGTGATCACTATGGATAATAAAACCTTAGCGAATAATGAGATTCACGAAGATTTTGACGACAGCACCTTGAAGCTGCAAGCGTTACACCGACGACTACAGGAAAGTGAAGCCCTATTGAAACACGTAAACCAGCTAACTGACTCTGCCTATTTGGCATTAGGCCGTGGCGATACACAAACCTGTCAGCGAGAGCTGGGTTATGTATGTGTAGAGCTATCGGATTATTTTTGTGAAGAGATTCACTGATTGATCCTTTATTGACCTACTGTGAGGCCACATTAAGTTCAACACTTAAGCACAATCTTATAGGCACAGTTTTATAGGCATAACAACAGTCAGAACCTAGTGATATTGAATTTATTCGTGTAAAAAGAATCAAGCCTTTTCTGAGTGAGACACTAACAGAAACGACTTGGTTCTAACAAGCTCTCTTCGCAACAATACCGCGGCCCTATCTCGACCCTATGTAATAACGGGTTCTTTTTTATGCCACTCATCCCAGCGCCAGCTCCCTAGTGGGTATTTTGGCGAAGCATCTAAGAAGTCATGTGTATGCACGAGTAATTGATCTTTTTCAATGAATACTACCGCATACGCGGGAGGCTCGTGACTACCGGGAATGATGTCACTGGCACTAAAGTCTAACCACACTTGGTGACAAGTAGAGCGCAAGGTATTAAAGCTGATACCTTTCCACATGCCGCTCAAAGGACGATGCAAATGGCCAAAAAACAAATGCCGTACGTGATCAAAATCCTCTAGTAATATCGACAGCGCTCTCGCATCGGCCGCATTAATACCAATAGCATCCATCGCTGGTATACCAACATTAAAGGGCGGGTGATGGGTAAATAAAAAGGTATCGACTCCTTTGCTTATTTCTAACTGTTCTCGCAGCCACTGTAATCTTTTTTCACAATAGGCACCTTGGTGTGAACCCTGTTGAATGGTATCCAGTAACAAAAATTGTCCGGCTGATGTCTTCAAGGCCGTTTGTACAAAACCATACGCATCCAGTGGCAAATCGGCAAACTGTTGCTTTAGTGTATGCCGGTCATCGTGATTCCCCATAATAAAGTGACAAGGTGGAATCAAACGATCCAATGCCGTAGATAAAGCGTCATAGGCGCTGGCTTTTGCATCGTGAGCTAGATCACCTGTAATCACGCACAACTCCGCATCGGCATGATGTGCATTAATATTATCAATAGCCGCATGAAAACGCGCCAAGGGATCTAAGCCATAGAGCTGATGCCCAGGGACCGTTAAATGTGGATCAGTTAAGTGAATCAGTTTCATGAAAAACCCTAAAGAATCTCTGTAGTCGCTCTTGTCATGCTAAGCTAAGGGACCGATATCCGCTTAGCGGATACCGGCAGTGAAATGAGCATTATCAGCGAGGCAGTAGATCACCCACTTCCTCAACGAGTTCTTTTTGTAGTGCTTGCATATCATTTTGCTCACCTACAACGATACCTTCCATACCATCGTAAATAACTTGCGTGATCGCCAGACCCTTTTCTCCAGGATAAGCCATCCATTCGCGCAATAAGGGTAATTGGCGAACAGCCGTTTCTTTATTGGGATTTTTTTTGTAAAAATCTTTCAAGATAGTATCGTTAGCGGCTTTGTTCGGTGGCATATAACCTGTTGTCTGTGCAACAGCTGCTGCACCTACACCGGAGGTAATATACTTAAGAAAAGTCCAGGCGGCTTGTAGGCGCTCGGGGTCTTTGGATGTTGACACCAATAATGCAGCATTGCCACCGGCAGGCAAGCCTTTCGGTTTGCCATTAATGCCTGGGAACTCACTCGTTTTCATTTCAAAATTACCCTTAGCACGCTCTACAGATCCCAACGCAGAGGTTGACCAATACATCATGGCAATTTCACCGGCAGAGAATGATGCTAAGGCATCCTTCCATGACAAGTTTTTCATCTCACAACCACGAAAGATATCTTTCATCGTATTGAGTGCTGTTAACCCTTGTGGATTATTAAAGTTAAAGTCTCCATCTTTAATAATAGGCGTGTTCTGGGTCCATAAAAGCGATTGCATAAACCAGTTTCCGGTAATATTCCACCCCCAAAAAACAGGATTCTTTACGCCACTCGCGCGTAGCTTTTGACATGCCTCAACAACATCGCTCCAATTTTTTGGCAGCTGGCTAATACCTGCTTTCTTCATCATATCCATGTTATAGTAGCCAACAGGCAGCGAAATAGAAAATGGCAAACCGTACACCTCACCGTTAAAGCTGCCAAGATCAAGCATTGCCTTGTGATAGCCATCTTTGGTAAAGTTTTCTTCTTTTTCAATAAACGGCTCAAGCGATTTAGCAATGCCCTTTTCAACGAGAATAGCTTGCCTATTTAAACCCTGCATTGTCACATCAGGCAAGCTATTGGATGTCGCCTCACGCAGAATGATATTGGTACCCTCTTCGTAGTTTTCATAAACCGCACGAAATTTAACATTAATATCTGGGTATTGTTGTTTAAACCCTTTCATCATTTTTTCAAAAGTTACATCAAACAAATGAGAATACGGGTAGCCTACTTCTATATCAACAGCCTGCACCGGTGATACAGAGAAAACCGCCAGCGCTAAAGCCGAGATTATTTTTTTCATGGGTAACTCCTAATATTATCCTAACAGTCAATAATTAATTATCATCTACAAACATTTTTAACAATACTTTAAGTTATAAAAATTCGAGGCAATTTATTTCATTCCCGTTAAAGTAATACCACCAACAAACTTCTTTTGTGCCAACAAAAAAGCGACAATTAATGGTATTACAATAACAGTGGCCGTGGCCATCATAGGACCCCAATCGGAGCCATCTGCTCCACCTCTAAATTCTCGCAACCCTAATGGTGGAGTAAACAAGTTTTGATTTCCTGTGATGACAATCTTTGGCCAAAAGTAATCATTCCAATGGGCAACTACAGAAAAAATAGCAAAGGCAATCAATGCGGGAATAGCCGTAGGCAACATCACTCGCCAAACAATAGTGTATTCTGACATGCCATCCATTCTCGCTGCATCGATCAAATCATCAGGCACTGTTTTAAAAAACTGGCGCATTAGAAAAATACCAAAGACCGATATCGTCCAAGGAACAATCAATGCCGCATAGGTATTCACCAACCCTATTTTTGAGAGCATCACATATAGAGGTAAGGCTATCGCATGCACAGGGATAAGCAGCGAAAACAACACCATATTAAATACTGTTTCACGCCCCCACCAACGCAGTTTTGACAGCGCATAAGCAGCAGGCATACTAACAATCACTTGAATAATAAAAATGGAAAACGTAACAATCACACCGTTCATCAAATAGCGTAAAAGTGGGGCTTTCTTAAATGCCGATTGATAATTAAAGACAATCGGAGTCGTTGTACATTGGCCGGCAGGCTTGCCAAGTTTGACGCAGTACTCATCGACCATAGGCGCCTGAGCGCCCCAAAATCCACCGCTATTGGTTTCGATTTCTTTCGGTGATTTCAGGGAATAACTTAACATCACATAAAAGGGTAAAATAACAATAAGCGCACCCACCAATAAAATCGCGTGTTTTGCTATCTCTTTAATGGGAGAATAATGATTCATGAATAATGCACCTTGCGTTCAACAAGTAAGTGCTGCAGTAGTGTCAGCAACATAACAAAAATAAGAAATACAATAGTAATTGCTGACCCCATACCCACTAAATTTTGTTGGATTGCTTTTTCATAAATTGCGTACATCATTACATAAGTACTTTTTACTGGGCCACCTTGTGTCAGCGCCTCTACCGTATCAAACACCTGAAATGAGCGTATCATTGTGATGGTGACAACAAAAACCGTTGTAGGCCCCAGCATAGGCCATGTCACCAACCAAAATTGTGACCAGGCTGAGCTGACACCATCCATCTCTGAAGCATGATATAACTCGCGAGGCACTGAAGATAATCCAGCAAGATATAACACCATATTAAAGCCAAAGGCTTGCCATATACTGATAAAAGCAACAGTCCACAGCGCATAGGATTTATCACCTAACCATAAAGGAAACCCTCGCTCACAACTATTGCCATACCAGCTAGTAACGGGGTCTGTACCATACCAACTACCTGTAAAAATATTATAAAGCCATGGTTTATCACAGGCATAAGCTAGCGTATCATTGATAATGCCAATGGTAGGATGTAAGGCAAATTCCCAGACAATTGCCATCGCTAACAACGAAGCCATTACCGGTAAAAAGTAAATCGTTTTGTAAAAGTCTTGTGCAAAGCGCAACGAATGGATAAGCAGTGCCGCACCCAACCCTAAAGCCACAGAAAAAGGAACAACAATTGCGACATAAGCCAGTGTTGCACTAAACATTTTTTGGTATGTTGAGCGCGAGAATAAGCGCTGATAATTATCCCACCCTACCCATTCAATATGGTTGCTGCCAAGGCTGTATGAGCTAAATGAAAATACTAAGGCAACAACAACAGGAATTAGCAGAATAATGACCATTAATACAATAGCAGGCGATACCATTACCACAGCAGAGCGTTGATGTGGATAATCTAATACTACCTTACACATTGGATATACCCGAGGCTATTTCAGCGGCACCGAGACGCTCAATATTATTGATTGATGGGCTATTTATCTCTGCACTTGGTATTGAAGCCCCCTTCTTTTGAGTAGTAATAGAGTCGATACGTTTCCCTAAAGAATCAAAAATAAATAAAGCCTCGACCAAAAAACCAACCTCAATCATTTGGTCAACACCGATGCCCGCAGCCTCCTTGTGAGATAAACGCATAATAACTGCATTGTTATCGCGCTGTAGCGATACATGAACAAAGACCTCAGCCCCTAGGTTTTCAACCAATATTACCTTGCCTTGCATATGTACATCACAATGAGGACTATTCTTTGAGGTCAAAAATATGTTTTCTGCTCGAAGACCTAGAGCAACAGCACTACCTTTTTCAATAGCATCCTGCCTTGAATAACATAACGGAACATTAATCGATATTCCCCACAAATGGATAACATCCGAGTCAATAATATTACCTGATAATATATTGATTTCTGGAGACCCAATAAAACGGGCGACTCTAATATCCAGTGGGTTACGATAAACTTCCTCAGGCGTCCCAACTTGAACAATCTGCCCTTCCATCATCACAGCAATTCGATCTGACATCGTCATTGCTTCCGCTTGATCATGGGTTACATAAATAAACGTAGTTTTTAGCTGTTGATGTAATCGCGTTATTTCTGCACGCATATGTACCCGTAGTTTTGCATCAAGATTAGAGAGAGGCTCGTCAAAAAGAAAGGCTTTGGGTTGTCGAACAATAGCGCGCCCTACAGCCACCCTTTGACGCTGGCCACCGGATAGCTGGCCTGGCTTACGATCCAGTAGTGAAGTCAACCCTAAGGTTTCAGCGACATCCGTCACTTGTGCATGAATTTTTTTATCTATCTGACGAGTTACAGGGATGCACCGCCGAATCACCGGCAAGCGTTGCCAGACATTGAGCAGGCGCATGCGTAAAGGCGTGGCAATGTTTTCAAATACCGTTAGATGAGGGTATAAAGCATAAGATTGAAATACCATTGCCAAGTCTCTTTCACTTGGCTTTTTATCATCAACCGGTACATCTTCAACAAAAAGATGCCCGCTTGTTTGCTGCTCTAAGCCCGCAATAATACGTAGTAGTGTTGACTTACCACAACCAGAAGGGCCTACCAAGGTTAAGAACTCACCGTTGACAACCGATAGATCAAGCGCCTGAATAATAGCGGTATTGCCAAATTGCTTATTGATTTTTTGAAGCTTGATGTGCGTCATGGAGCCTGCTCTACCTTACTCTTCATAGGATGAATGCGCCTAGAATAGAAAGTAGATATATTTTTAAGATGACTATTTTATGAATTTTTTATGCTGTAATATTAGTTTCACTAATAGTGTGATTATATTAGCGTGCAGACACAATCAACGATATCGTTATGAAAATCAGCCGCCATCAGATTATTGCCTTTGCCTGCGCTGCCCAAGAAAAAAACTTTTCCAAGGCCGCCCAACGCTTAAAGATAGGGCAAAGTGCTATAACACAGCATATCGCCGCCTTAGAAGAAGTGATCGGTGCGAAATTATTTATTCGTACCCGTTCAGGCGCACAATTGACCACAGTTGGGGGGGAGTTATTTCCCCTTGCCGATCAAATTTATGTGCTTGAAGAACAATTTTTCGAAAAAGTGCACCAATATAAAGATTTAAGTGAGGGGCACCTCTCTTTGTGCGTCAGTACATCTCGCCCGGCCATGGCTATCATTGCCGCATTTAAACGGCAGTTCCCCGGGATCCACATCAATCTGACAGTAGCACCTTGGAGGGATGCACTCAAACTCGTACAATTGCGCGAAGTCGATCTTGCGATTGCTATTAAACCTGAAGAAATGGAGCAAAATCTTTATTGTCAAGATATTGAAGAGCAGGCATTTATGGCGATACTACCGCCGCAACACCCTCTGCGAGACTGCGATACATTGAGGCTCAATGACTTACTGACAGACACGATTGTGCTATTGAGTGAATCCAGTTACACCCGCCACTGCGTTGACAAATTATTTAAACAATTAACCATATCACCTCACAGCACACTCACTACCAGCAGTTATGATATGATGTTTGAAGCAGTCACTCACGGGCTAGGTGTTTCTATTGCATTAGCGCATCCATCTATAAAACATAAGACTTCTATTGCAAATAAAATCATCGCCATACCCATCAATGAACTCCCTGAAAAACATACTTACTCTGTATTTTGTCTAAAGAGTAAATCATCACTAAGGGTGATTAAAAATTTTATTGCTACAGCAAAAAATCACACTAAAATGGCCATCGAAATTCAGCCAAAATAAAAACACATGATCAAAAGCTTTTAACAGGAATTACAGTATATAAAATTTGGTATTTATACTTGAGTCAAAGTCAATCATTCTGTGTGTCATTTTCAATAAAAACTAGTGGCGATTCAAACTGCTTGTCAATACTATAACAATTAAAAGATTAGCCGCATTTACTGAGCAATGCCTTAACTGATTGACACAAAAAACAATATCCCTTCGCGCTCAACCAACGATACACTGTCTGTATGAGAGTAGTGCTTTATGGAATTTTAAAACATATCTATAATACTGAACATCTCATTTTTCATACCCTCTCTTGCCAAATAAACTCGAACGTAAGCGATATCACTCGCCTACACACGATTTTATCTATCTGGATCGAATTGCCATTAGCAACAACTTTGATTGGCTCGCCTGCCATCTTTTGTTTACACTTTTATAATCAATTTACGTTTTTAATTAATTATTTCTTATGACTGGAGTGGCCTTTCCCTTGGGTTAGTACCACTCTACTATTGAGATTTTTCATACTATGTTGCCTTGTTTGGAAAGACAACAGAAGTTAGATAATTGAGCAAGCTCTACGGCCTCTCGTTGTTGTAGTGATCAAACTATTGGCCCACTTGATATTTGACCTTTCTAATGCTTCGGAACCAATATTGATTTAAAAAAACGATAAAACAAATATTTAAATATAAATATATTTATTCAACCAAAACACCAATAGGTGCAAACTGATCAGAAAACTGCCAAGATAAAATATCGTGATTATTCCAATCAGTACCTGTTGCAGAGGTAAAACCGATGTAAGCATTCTCAACACCTAAGACATCAACGAGATCTAGTGTTGTTGTTAATATTGAGGACTCAGGTCGATCAGATGTCTGCGATAAACGAATATCTAGCGTATCACTCACACCATTGTAATCTATCCATGCATACCAAACGCCACCATTGTTCATCCTTTCTACTACAGGAGCTTGCACAATAGAATTAATATCACCATTGATATTAACCCCTATATGGTTACCTGATACGTCATTTAAGGCAAATCCATTATTGGGGGAATTATCAAAGGTATCAAATTCAATACCAATGCTATTAGGAATACCTTGGTAACCAATCCCTTCACCTTGTGTTCCAGCTTCATTACTATTGGTTTGAATAGTAAACACGATCCCATCAGCACCCGGACCATCACTATCATTTAAAGCACCACCAGCGTTGGTCATAGAAAAACTAAACCGTGTGCTAAACGATGCATTAAAGCCATTTTCATCAACTAAAGCTAAGGGGGCACGTGTGAAGACACTACCGTTTTGATCAGGCTTTGCTGGTGTTAAACGTATAGCAACAACATGATTGTCGTTACGCACCGCAGTAGCATTATTGCTAAAATTCAGAAATATGTTATCAAAAGCATTATCATAATCAAAGACCAACGACTCATTAGATAATGAAATATCTACCAAAGGGTCTGTACCTTGCAACACTTCAAAACCATCACTATACCCATCACCATCGGTATCAGGGTTATCAGGTAGCGTTAAATAAATACTGGCTTCATCTGCATCGGATAAACCATCGCGGTCAGCATCTGGATAAGATTCTAATACACTCAACGATGCTATTGCACCACAAGTACCTCCACTATAAGTCGCATAAACACCCGATGAAACTTTCAAATGAGTGGCCGATGATATATCAACATCAAAACTAAAGTTATCGATGCCTAAAGGTAAGTCACCGTGTTGAAAAGAAATTTTCCCATCTACAAATGAAAGTTCACCATTAAAAATGCCACTATATATCCCATATTGTGATGTTAAAGTCGTCACTTCACCACTAGGAGTTTCAAACTGTACCTGTCCGCGCCAATCGACTCCAGGAATTTCTAAATAACGAAATTCACCTAGAAATTCATCAGCGGCGTTATAGAATCCAATATTGATATAGGCATCATCTTCTGGCCAACACATGGATGCCACGTTGACGCCCAATACCGTATGGGTATTGAAAAGGTTAATAGGTACATCATCATAACGATTCCATTGGGATAAACCGCGTAGATTTTTAACCACGGCATTAGGGCCATGCTCACCGAGTAATTCAGATGTTAAAGCCTCCTCATAAACCTGACTACCACCGCGCGCAATAGCTGTTAAATATGAGTGCAAGCCTAAAATTAAACGTTGTGGATCAGGTACTAATGGGTCGGTACCCTGAGAAACCTCGAACCCATCATTATACCCATCACCATCGGTATCCGGGTTATTAGGTAAGGTTAGGTAAATGGTAATTTCGTCTTCATCAAATAGCCCATCGCCATCGGTATCTGCTCGGGTTTCTAATACGCTCAATGCAGAGGCAGCACCACAGGTACCTCCTGTATAAGTAGCATAAGTGCCAGCAGAGACCTTAACATAGGCAGTGTTAGTAAGATCAACATCAAAGGTAAAGTCATCAATACCAAAATTAGATTCACCATGTTTAAAGTGTATCTGACCATTTTGGAAAGAAAGCTGGCCATTAAAAAACGCACTATAAATACCATATTGAGGCCTGAGTGTTGTTACCTGACCATCAGCTGTCGTAAACTGAACCTGTCCAGTCCAATTAGTGTTCGGTACTTCACTATAGCGAAACTCTCCAAGGTATTCATCCGTAGCACTGTAGAAGCTGAGCGCTAAATAAGCATCATCAGGCGCCCAACACATCGAACGCACGTAAACATCAAAGACTATGCCGGTATTAAATTGAGGGATCACCAACTCATCTACACGGTTCCAAGTCTCTAATTCATATAAATGTTCCACCACCGCTTGACTTGCGTTGTCCCCTAAATATTCCGGCGTTATAAAATCTTCAAAGATCGTGCTGCCCTCTGGCGCAACCGCACTGAGAAAAAGATGTAAGCCCGTTAACAATTGCGCTTCAACTAATGGGTCAGTCCCTAATAGTACTTCAAGACCATCACTGAGACGATCGTTATCGGTATCAGGGTCATCTACTAAAGTGCCGTAGCGATTGGTTTCATCGGCATCACTTAAACCATCGCCGTCAGTATCGGGGCCTGCAATAAGCGTTAAATCTGTAGAAGACTCATTGCTGCCCCAATCAATAGCACGGGCCGATACCACGAGTTCTGTCGCATCACTGGGGATATCCACAACCAATTGATAAGGCTCACTGCTATCAGTAAAGATCACTTGGCCATTAAGGCTAAACTCAATTTCACGCACAGCTATATCGTCAATAGCATCTACTGCAAGCGCTACCCTACTCCCTTGGCTATAAGTACGAGTTATATCAGGTAGCGTAAAGTTCACCACTGGTGCAATCCCTTGAACATCCACCACTTGACGGTACTGCCCAATATACAAACGAGGCAATGAGCTTCCGAAGGCTGTAAAGTAGACATATTGATTATCAGCTGCAATACCGCTACCGTTATAATCACTCATTGCTGAAAAGTCGATAAACCCCTGATACACCACATTCTCCGGGTCAGAGATATTCATATACGGTACCGCATTCACAAACAGTACATCAGCTACCAGCAAGAGATCATCTTGCTTAACTAGATCATAGGGGACTGTGACGCGATCCCCTCCCACAATTAAAGAGTTGCTCGCATCAGCAATATTAATCACACGATAACCCGTAGAGCCCGCCGCCACATAGGCGTAGCTTTCATGCAGAATCACATCGCGAGCATCGGTAATATTGAGATTAGATAGTAGGACTGGTGATTGTAAGTTTTCAATACTGACAATATGCAAACCGGAAGTCGACACAACCGCTAACCGATCGGCATCAACCGCAACTCCGTTAAGTTCGCCCAAAACATTTAAACTCGATACAGTGATCGGATTAACACGGTCGGTGATATTAATAATTTTAAGCCCGGCGTCACCGGCAGCGACATAGATATGATCTGCATCGACCACTAAATCCTGAGCGCTACCACCGGTATTGATACTACTGATCAATTGTGGATTAGCTGGGTCAGCGACATCAATTAACTTAACGCCACCGACACCATCGGCCAAAAATACAGTATCACCTAATACTTTCACATCCTTAGCGCTTCCGTTGGTATTGAGCTGCCCAACCACAGTCGGTGCACGACGATCGCTGCTATTGACGATAACCAAACCCGCAGAACCCGCTGCTACATAGGCATAGTCGCCTTGAACATCAACATTATTAGCAATATCACCAGGAAGAGTAATAAAAGATAATGCCTCAG
>Ga0193963_1000026_pt1 | contig 70062 bp, 57 predicted proteins | sample FB_6_MG_FD_140359 | JGI IMG/M metagenome (GOLD analysis project Ga0193963, IMG submission 140359) | Microbial mat bacterial communities from the Broadkill River, Lewes, Delaware, United States - FB_6_MG | ecosystem: Environmental > Aquatic > Freshwater > River > Microbial mats | place: USA...
TACCTATAGAGTTTGAGAAAATTGATTTTTTAATAAATAACGCTGGGAATGCACATGGTTTAAGCAGCATTCAAGATGGAAGTACTGATGATTGGGATGCAATGATGGATATCAATGTAAAAGGTTTGTTATATGTTTCAAAAGCAGTAATTCCAAATATGATTGAAAGAGAAGATGGTTTTATTGTAAATATAGGCTCTATAGCAGGAAAAGAAGTCTATCCTAATGGAAATGTTTATTGCGCCTCTAAACACGCTGTAAACGCATTAAACAAGGCCATGCGAATAGATTTAAACAAACACAATATTAGAGTCTCTGCAATTCATCCAGGAGCAGTTGAAACAGAATTTTCTGAGGTTCGTTTTAAGGGAGATGTTGATAAGGCCAAAAATGTTTATAAAGGCTTCGAAGCCTTACAAGCAGAGGATATTGCTGATATCATTCATTTTGTTGTAACAAGACCATATCATGTAAATATTGAAGATCTTATAGTGTACCCAACTGCTCAGGCAAGTGCAACAATTATAAAAAAAGAGGTTCTTTAGAACCTCTTTTAGTTAAATTTTAATTGACTAGTTATTATGTTAAGTTTAGCAATATAGTTCCAATATCAAAAGTCTCATTCATTTTAACTAAAATAATATCTGATTGTTTTTCATCATATTCGTTTAAACTTACTTTTAGGATATATTCTCCTTGTGGTAAATTCATAATTTCAAATGTACCTTTGCTCTCATCTTCAAGGTTGATAGTTTGTACCGAAGTAATGATATTTTCAAAAAGGGTATCATCCTTATCATATACTTCAATTGTGGCATTTCCTAATGGAAAAAGATTCGTTTCAGTTTCTGAAGAATCAGCCACCCTTCCTACAATACTATCAGAACTTTTTGTTAAGTATAATAATCCTATATCAACTGTTTCATCCTTATTCACAATTATAGAACCAGTTTCTGGATACATTAATTCGTCATAATTATATTCAATATTGCTATATCTTATTTTAAGAATGTAATTACCAATAGGTAAAACTGCTAGTTCAAAAACTCCATCATTATTTGTGAAAGTACTAGTTAAAGCTTCAGTAGCATTATCAATTGAATAAATTTCTATTTCTGCGCCTTCGATTGGGCTATCTGTATCTCCAATTTTTTGTGCAATTTGACCAATTATAGTTCCTGCATTTATTTCGGTATGAGCTCTAATAACAGGTTTTAAATTATAATATTCTGAATTTCCAGCTTTAACAATAGACTTTTTAACATCCCAATCTAAAACAAATGTGTATGAAAAACCAGGAGCTAAATCGGTTTCTAAATGAATTTTTAATCCAGATTGTTGAGCACTTGGTGTTTTTAACGGTATTTCACCATCTTCTCCTTCAATAACTAAGCTATTATTGTTTCCTAATATAATTCTTATTTTATTCAACATTCCAGATTCAATATCTTGATTTGTTAAAACATGAGAACTGCCCGCAATTAAAGTTCTTAAATCTACTCTATTGCTGCCTTCTTCAACAGGATATCCATCAAAACTAGTCCATCCAGTATCATCATCTGTTCGATTATATTTTATATCAATAATATCAACCCAAACTTCTAAATAATTATCATCAGGTTCATCAATTAATTTTAATTGAATTTTAGATGTTCTATTTTCAGGTGAGTCATTTTTATCAGTTGTAGTATCACAACTTTGAATTGCAAATAAGAAAATAACTGATAATACACTTAGATAAATGTCTTTTATTTTCATAATTTTAGTATTTAGATTAATAATGTGGAGTTAGATTTGGAAAGTTCCGAGCTATTAAGATACAAAATAATTTTTATTTTATAAAAAAATATGATTAATAAACGGCTGTTAATTAAGAATTTACTTGCTCAAAATGATGAGAATAGCTTTTATGATAAGAAAGCGAAAATTTCATTAGATACTAGTGAAGGGAAGGCTAAATTTTTAAAACATGTTTGTGCTTTATCAAATTCAAATCCCCAAAATAATTCATACATAGTTATAGGTGTTGAGGATAAATATAATAAAATTGAGGGTGTAGATTTTTTTGATGACAGTAAAATTCAAAATTTAGTAAATTCCTATTTCGAAAACCCTCCAAAAATTCAATATGAAAATATACCATTTCCAAGATTACCAAGGCATAAGGTGGTTGGTTTGGTTACAATTCACCCTATAAATGAAATTACTTTTTTAAAAAAATCTATTTGGAAATATGTTAAGGGTAGAATATTTTATAGAAGAGGAAGTAATTCTATGTCTACATTGGGGAAATTTGAGTTGAAAAACACCAACGAGGAAATAGTTGAGGCTATAGAAATTAATGCAAGTAATAATATTCAATTGACCTTAGATGGTGTTTTTGATTTTTTTAATAGACATAAACCAGATTACCATCCTATTTATAAGGTTTTTAATGAACAATTTGTTTTATGTTGGGCAGGTGAAAAAAAAGTAGTTGGAAACAAAACATTTTACTCACGAGTTGATATTGAGTTGATTAATGAGCAGGTTCGTCTTTTTTATTCTGCTTTAGATGAAGTTAAAATTGAATTTAATCACCGTTCATTTATAATAACAGAATATGTTTATTTAAGAATTAAAGATGAGTTTGATTATTACCCACTAGAAAAAACAATTATTCATTTTAAAGATAATGGTCAGCATGATATAAAAAGTGAATTATTGTTTGAACCTCCAAAGTTTGATAAATCAGTGCTGCATCATGTTTATAATAACTGCAATGCAATTTTAGGTAAGTTAAAAAAGAAAATACCCCTATCTGAAGTTGAGATGCTTGATCTTCGAGAAATTCCAACTAACTATTTAATATGCGCTTTAAATGATTTTGAGCAAGCCAAAACAAAACTAAAGGAAATTAAAAATTATGTAAGGCAGTTAGAAGATAAATCAGCCTATATTAAGTATAAAGAAGCTGTTAGAGTTCTTAGAAAAGTTAAGAATCAATAAAAAAGAACTGCGTTTAAAATAAATTGCATTAAAAATCAAAAATTGAAACCTTTTAAAAATTTTGTCGTTTTTAATAATAACGATATGATAGAATAATGCCCCAAATCAACAAAAAATTAATTACAAAGTGCAGAGCTGGAGATCAAAAGTCTCAAATACAAGTATATGATTTGTATTGTGAAGCAATGTACAATGTTGCCTATAGGTATTTGGGTAATGAGGAAGATGCCAAAGATGCTTTACAAGATGGATTTTTAAAAGCATTTACAAGATTAAATCAATTCAATGATAAATTTAGCTTTGGTTCTTGGTTAAGGAGAATTATTATAAATCAATGTATTGATAAACTTAAGCGAGTTGAAATTGAAACAATTGAATTGGACGGAGATATTGAAGTTTTAGATGATGATAATTGGGATGTAGATATTTCAATTACCAAAGAATTTATTTTGGAAATTATTACCCAACTGCCTACTAAGTATCAAATTGTTTTGAAATTGTATTTAATTGAAGGTTTTGATCATCTAGAGATTTCAACGATTCTTGAAATACCCCTAAAAACTTCAAGGACACATTTAAGAAGAGGAAAGTTAAAACTTAAGGAATTATTAAAAGAGACTAGAAATGAAGCAAGATCTAAGAGAGTTGTTTAAAGAAACAGATTTATCGGAAAAGAAATTACCGATGAGTCACAGAGAAGAGTTTATCAAAAAATTGTCTCAAAAAAGACATAATAATGAAAAAAAATTGAGCTCAGCTTACATAGCTAATATTGCAGCTTCCATTTTGATTTTATGTATGCTGAGTTATTTTTTGTTTTATCAAAATTCCAATAATCAAAACGAATTTACAAACAAAACGTTTTTAGAAACTCAAGTTGAAGAAATTGAGAATACTTATTTAAAAAACATTGAAAAGGAGTGGAAAAACTTTTTAATTGTAGCAAATGATAAAAACCTAATTCAACGATTTGAACAAAAACTGGAAGAATTAGATTCTGATTATCAAGAAATTTCAATTAAGTATAAAAAGGAGCCTAATAATATTTTAATAATTGAGGAATTAATTGATAATTTAAGTACCAGGTTGCAATTATTGAAAGATATTCAAGAGCATATTCATATTTTAAATGAAGCAAATGTATAATATAAAATCAGTATTAGTTAAATGTTTAATGTTGTTGCTATTTGTGTCAACAAAAGTATTTGCTCAAAAAGAGCATGTTTATTCAAAGGTTTTTGAAACAGATATAGAAACAACAGCCATTCTTAATATAAGTGAATCTTCTGTTTCTATTGAGTCTTCTCCCGACGATAAGGTATACGTTGATTATTATTTGGAATTTGAAGGGTATTCAATTGAAGAAATAAATAAACTGAAGAAAGAATTCAATATTGAAAGTAATCTAAATTTTAATCATTTAACAATTTTAGTTGGAGAATTGCCAGAATCCAATAATGTTATAATTGAAGATAATAAAGAAATTATTAATGTAGGGATTAATAGACAGGAAGATAAAATAAATAATCAATTAGTAAATTATAAATCTAAAGATTCCTTGTTATCTGAAATAAAAGTTGATAAAAGTAGAAAAAAAAGCTTAGGTGAGGTTTGGAAAAAACTTAAGGATAAAATTAGTAAAATAAAAGGCGTTTCAAATTATAGTATTAAAGCATTTGAAACAAATCTTATTATTAAAGTTCCATCAAGTTTAAAGTTTACCATTAATGGAAGAAAATCATTTATTACATTAAATGAATTGATTAATGGTGAATTGTCAATTAATTTAAAAGGAGGAAAGCTAAGGGCCAAAAACCTGCAAAATGTAAAAAGGGTTAAAATTGTTGATGCTGGGTTTGAGGTTGAAGAAATTAAAAATGGGATTTTTAATTTAAGTAGTGTTAGGAGTGGTAAGATAGGTAGTATAAAAAACGCTTCAATTACTTCAGAGTTTTCAAAAATTGAAATTGGAGAAGTAAAGGAACGTGTGGTTATTAATGATTTTAATAGTGAGTACAAGTTTTATAATTTTTCAAGTAATTTTAAACAGTTTGACTTATTTTCAGAATATTCAAAAGTTCATATTTTTGATTCTGAATTTGACTATTCTTTTAAGGTTATTGGAAACAATACAGTTTTCTATAATGGTGAAACAGCCATAAGTATGCAACCAACAAAAAATGGTGAAAAATTCACTATGATTGAGAAGAAGAGTAATGATGTAAATAGTTTTGGAGGCCATATAAATATGGATATTATTCATGGGGCTATTTATTCTCATAAAAACAAAAAGAAATCTGAATAAAATTCAATAAAAAAGCCGCTTATTTCTAGGCGGCTTTTTAATATTTATTAATTGAGAATTTTACAAATCAAATTTTATTCCTTGAGCCAAAGGAAGTTCAGTTGTATAGTTAATTGTATTTGTTTGTCTTCTCATATAAATTTTCCAAGCATCTGATCCAGACTCACGACCTCCACCTGTATCTTTTTCACCTCCAAAAGCACCACCAATTTCAGCTCCTGAAGTTCCAATATTTACATTGGCAATTCCACAATCTGAACCAACCTGAGATAAGAAATATTCAGCCTCTCTTAAATTGTTAGTCATTATTGCCGAAGATAAACCTTGATTCACTCCATTTTGAATTTCAAGAGCATTTTCAATATCTCCTGAATATTTTAATAAATATAAAACAGGAGCGAATGTTTCGTGTTGTACTATTTCAAAGTGATTTTCAGCTTCAGCAATTGCAGGTTTTACATAGCAACCACTTTCATATCCTTCACCACTTAAAACGCCTCCTTCAACTAAAACATTTCCACCTTCTTCAACAACTTTTTCTAACGCATATTCATACATTTTTACGGCATCTTTATCAATTAGTGGTCCAACGTGATTGTTTTCATCTAAAGGATTTCCTATACGTAATTGTCTATAAGCGGCTACTAAAGCATCTTTTACTTTATCATACATAGATTCATGAATAATTAATCTACGTGTTGAAGTACAACGTTGCCCTGCAGTCCCAACAGCTCCAAATACTGCTCCAATAACTGTCATTTTTAAATCTGCATCAGGTGTTACAATAATCGCATTATTACCTCCTAATTCTAATAATGATTTACCTAATCTTTCACCAACAGTTCTTCCAACAATTTTCCCCATTCTGGTTGAACCAGTTGCAGATATTAAAGGTATTCTTCTATCAGTAGTCATATATTCTCCAACTTTGTAATCTCCATTAACAATACAAGAGATACCTTCTGGTAAATTATTTTCTTTTAATACTGAAGCTATAATATTTTGACAAGCAATACTGCATAAAGGTGCTTTTTCAGAAGCTTTCCAAATGCAAACGTCACCTGATATCCAAGCTAAGGCAGTATTCCATGCCCAAACAGCAACAGGAAAATTAAATGCAGAAATAATTCCAACTATTCCAAGTGGATGGTATTGTTCATACATTCTATGTCCAGGACGTTCAGAATGCATGGTTAAACCATGTAGTTGGCGAGATAAGCCAACTGCGAAATCACAGATATCAATCATTTCCTGAACTTCACCTAATCCTTCTTGAAGTGATTTACCCATTTCATATGAAACCAATTCACCGAGCGGTTGTTTAAGTTCTCTTAATTTCTCTCCAAACTGACGAACAATTTCTCCTCTTTGAGGCGCTGGAATAACTCTCCATTGTTTAAATGCTGCTTGAGCAGAATCCATTACTTTTTCATAGTCTTCTTTGGTGGTAGAAGTTACTTTCCCTATTAAATTTCCATCCACCGGAGAGAAGGATTCAATAATTTCACCGTTACCGAAGAATTTTGAACCTGTTGAAGTTCCTTGGTTTAAGTCGCTTACTCCAAGTTGATTCAACGCATTTTCAATTGTTTTTTGTATTGTCATAATTTCCATAGTTAGGATATACTTTTGTTTTTGATTTTCACAAAACTACAAATAATATATGTTTTAAAAAGAAAAGCCGCTTCAAAATTGAAACGGCGTTCTTCATTCAATATTTGGTAACCAGCCAAATAATAAACCAACTAAAACTTATAATTTAAACCTGTATATACTCCTAAGTAATACGGTTGTATACTTCCAGAGTTTTTAGAAAAGGTATTCGTTTGAACTTTAAACATAGGGGAAATATTAATGAATAAATTTTTATGAATTGAATAATCTACATCCAATCCAATATTTCCACTAAAGTTGATAGATCTTAAGTTATTGGATGAGCCTAAGCTTTGAGTAAAATTATTTGTTTCAACAAAAACTTCATCTTTATTTAATAGTAATGTACTAAATCCACCTACTAAGTTTAGGTCAAATTTACCGCGCATTACATTGTATTTTATTTCAACAGGAATTTCAACATATCCAAAAACCTGATTTAAACTTCCTGCATTATCATTACCTGTCTTTAAACTCTCTTTTAAAATATTAGAATTTGGATTATCTAAAACTGAAGTAGTTTCATTTCGAGACAAGATAGGGTTGCTTGATAAATGAGAAAATCCAATTACTGCAATTCCCGGAGTAACATATATATTATCAGTAGTATACCCTAAATTAATAAGGTTGATCCCCGATTGTACGCTAAATTTTTTATTAAGTTTATAGGCTACTTTAACACCATAGGAATAAGAAGAATTTCCAGAAGTCTGGTTGTCACTAAATTGTTCATCTATACCCGTCCCTTTTCCAAAGGAATTGATATAAATTGGAGCAAAAATAGTGGCAACAGTAAGCTTGCTATTGTTAAGTTTAGATTTAATAATCTCATCGGTTGAATTATTCTCCAATGGTAAATTTAAAGCATCTGTTAAATAATATTTATTAGATTCTTCGTTAGGATTAACATTTATGTTTGAAGTTGTTTCTTCAGTATTTTCTATAGCATTCTGATTTTGAGTAATTGTAGGTTCACTCTCAATTTTTAAATTTCTAAGAATTGATTTTTTTTCAGAGTTTTTAGTTTGGGAAACATCTTTAGAGTCAGTAATACTATCGTTTACATCTGAGGGTTTTGTCAGTGTTTTATTTTTAGAGAGTAAACTTTTTGTAAAATTAGATGTTGGTAAAAAATAGATAGTACCAATACTAAAAAATAGTACAAGTAAGGCTGCAATGCTAGATATTTTCGCCCAAATTGGAACATGCCTTTTAGTTGATGGAGAAGCTAAATTCTTTTCAATAGAAGACCATGCTTTATTTGGAGGTAATACCTCAAAGTCTTTTAAATTCTCTTGAAAGAGTCTATCAATATTTTTTTTATTTCCCACTATTATCTTTTAATCTTAAATTGATAATTGACTTTCTTGATATGATTCAATTTTTTGTTTTAAAATGGCTCTTGCTCTAGCTAAATTAGATTTAGATGTTCCTTCGGCAATTTGCAGCATTTTTGAAATTTCTCTATGAGAGCAACCATCTAATACATACAAGTTAAAAACCATTCTGTACCTGTCTGGTAACTCCTGAATTAGATTTAATAAAAAATCTAAAGAAACTTCATCATCATCAATGTCAACAATCACTTCATCTGGTATCTCTTCAGTAACAATATTTAACACATTTCTTTTTCTGTATTTTAAAAGAATTGTGTTAACCATAATACGCTTAAGCCAACCTTCAAAAGAACCCTTAAATTTAAACTGCCCAATTTTATCAAAAATGACAATGAAACCATCCTGAAAATTATCCTGAGCCTCTTGTTTATTTTTAGAGTACTTAAGGCATAAAGAGAATAACTTACCTGCAAAAAGCTGGTAAATTTCTTTTTGTGCCCTCCGATCATTCTTTGCACATTGTTTTACGAGCTCGTTTAAACTCAAAAGCAATTGGTTTAATTATTAATAAGATACCTAATAAGATAATAGGTTGCGTAAATTTACATTACTTTTGTGATGATTCCCAAAATTTATGAGAAGAAATATTTTTTTTAACATTCATAATATCAGTGAATTCAATGAATTTACACTTGATATTTTTAAATTTCAAGCACAAAATTGCACGGTATACAATCAGTTTTTATCACATTTAAAGATAGATGTAAAAGGGGTGAAAAAAATTGAGGAAATTCCTTTTTTACCCATTCAGTTTTTCAAGTCACATAAAATTTTAGCATCTACTAAAAATATTAAACAAGTGTTTCTAAGTAGTGGAACTACTGGGAGTTATCAGAGTAAACATTATATCACGGACTTATCTATATATGAAGAAAGTTTTACGAAAGGATTTGAAAATTTTTATGGAAATATTGAAGATTATACGGTCTTAGCTTTACTACCATCATATCTTGAACGTGAAGGGTCTTCCTTAATTTATATGGTGAATAATTTAATTGAGAAATCTAAGAAGCCAAAAAGTGGATTTTATTTAAATAATTTAGATGAATTGTCTAAAAATTTAATAAAATTGGATAAAGGGGGTGAAAAAATCCTTTTAATTGGTGTTTCCTTTGCTTTGTTAGATTTGGTGGAAACTTATAATTTTAAATTGAAAAACACCATTGTAATGGAAACCGGAGGTATGAAAGGAAGAAGAAAAGAATTGATTCGGGAAGAGTTACACGATATACTATCTGAAGGTTTTGGTGTTGAAAAAATTCATTCAGAATATGGAATGACCGAGTTATTAAGTCAGGCTTATTCTAAAGGAGATGGAATTTTTAATTGTCCGCCTTGGATGAAAATACTAATTAGAGATCCTGAAGATGCGCTATCATTATTGCCTAAAGGGAAATCGGGCGGTATTAATGTAATTGATTTAGCAAATATAAATTCTTGCTCATTTATTGCAACGCAAGATTTGGGAAGAACATTCTCTAACGGATCTTTTGAAGTTATTGGAAGGTTTGATAATTCTGATATTAGAGGCTGTAATTTAATGGTATTGAAATAAAATTAATCATAAAAAAAGACCACTATTGAAGTGGTCTTTTTTTTATAAATAATGTGATGTTTTTAAATAACTTTTAAGAAAAAATAAGTCTTTTTTCCTCTTTGTAATAATACAAATTTATCAGCAATTAAGTCAGAAGCTGTAATTACACAGTCATCTTTAACTTTTTCTTTATTTACAGATATTGAGTTTTCTTTTAATGCTCTTCTCACTTCACCATTCGATTTTAAAAACCCAGTTTCAGCATAAGCAGCAACAATGTCTAATCCATTTTCAATAACTGAACGTTCTATTTCGGCTTGTGGAACACCTTCAAAAACATCTAAGAAAGTTTGTTCATCTAATGATTTTATATCTTCAGAAGTTGATTTTCCAAACAATATATTTGAAGCTTTAATGGCGTTGTCATACGCTTCTTTGCCATGAGTCATAATAGTAACTTCTTCACCAATTTTCTTTTGAAGAATTCTCATATGAGGTGCTTCTTTATGCTCAGCAATTAAAGTTTCAATTGTTTCTTTATCTAAAAATGTGAATATTTTAATATATTTTTCAGCATCTTCATCAGAAGAATTTAACCAATATTGATAATATTTATAGGGAGATGTTCTTTCGGAGTCTAACCAAACATTTCCTCCAGCAGTTTTTCCAAATTTTGATCCATCAGCCTTTGTAATAAGTTTACAAGTTAATGCATATGCCTTTCCTTGTGCTTTTCTTCTAACAAGCTCAGTTCCTGTAGTGATATTTCCCCATTGATCTGAACCTCCCATTTGAAGCTTACAATTTTTCTCTTTGTATAAATGGTAAAAATCATATCCTTGAAACAATTGATACGTAAATTCAGTAAAACTCATCCCTGTTTTAGCATCAGAACCTAAACGTTTTTTAACTGAATCTTTTGCCATCATGTAGTTTACAGTTATATGTTTTCCTACATCACGAACAAAATCGATTAATGAAATATCTTTCATCCAATCGTAATTGTTTACCAATTCGGCAGCATTTTCAGAAGAACTATCAAAATTTAAAAAACGAGCTAACTGTCCTTTTACTCCAGCAACATTTTTATTTAAAGTTTCTTCATCTAATAAATTACGCTCATCTGATTTTCCTGAAGGATCTCCAACCATTCCTGTTGCTCCACCTACTAACGCAATTGGGTTGTGACCAGCACGTTGAAAATGCATCAATATAATAATTGGAACTAAACTACCAATATGCAGAGAATCTGCAGTTGGATCAAACCCAATATATCCAGTAGTTTTATTCTTTAATAAATATTCTTCAGTTTCCGGCATTATATCATGTAACATGCCTCTCCATCGTAGTTCTTCAACAAAGTTCATTTGCAATAATTTAAATTTCAGCAAAGATAAAATATTAGTTGTTAGTTAATGAGTTTAATTCTTAGTTTTTTAAATGTTGAACAATGTTAAATACCCAAACATTTTTTATACTTTCGTTTTATGATTTTAGTTACTGGAGGAACAGGTTTAGTAGGTGCGCATTTAATGTATCACCTTTTGGTAGAAAATGAAAAGATAAAAGCTATTTGCAGAGCGAGTAGTAATTTAAACTTGGTTAAAAGAGTGATTGGTTATTATACGAAGGATGTGGAGGTAGTTTTTAATAGAATTGAATGGGTTGAAACGGATATAACTGATATTTATTCATTAGATAAAGCCTTTGAGAATGTATCGGAGGTATACCATTCTGCAGCTTTGGTTTCGTTTAATCCGAAGGATTATGTTGAAATGCGAAAAATAAATATTGAAGGTACTTCAAACATTGTAAATTTATGTATTGATCATAAAATTAAAAAACTATGTTTTGTAAGTTCCATTGCTACTATTGAAAAATCGGTGAATAATGCAATAATTGATGAGGAAGGAGAATGGAACCCTGAGGTTAACAACTATGGGTATGCAATTACTAAATACGGTGCAGAACTAGAGGTGTGGAGAGCATCACAAGAAGGAGTTGATGTTGTTATTGTGAATCCAGGTGTAATTTTAGGAGCTGGGTTTTGGCATCAGGGAACAGGATCTTTGTTTTCAAAAGTGAAAAACGGATTAAAGTTTTATACTGAAGGTATTACTGGATTTGTTTCGGTAAATGATGTGGTTAAAGCTATGATTCAGTTAATGAAAAGTGACATTAAAAACGAACGATTTATTTTAGTTTCTGAAAACTGTAGCTTTAAAGATGTGTTCTGTTTAATGGCTGAAGGATTCTCTTTAAAAAAACCAACTATCAAGGTTACAAAATTAATGAGTTCAGTGGGTTGGAGGTTAGATAAAATGAGAGCAATGTTAACAGGTAAGCCTCCTGTTTTAACAAAACAATCATCAAAATCTATTCATAATAAGTATTGTTATTCTTCAGAAAAGATTAAAAAAACATTAAAATTTGAATTTGAACCTGTTTCAAAAACAATTACAAGAGTTTGTAATCTTTATAAATAACACTTGAATAGATATTGAATTTATTCAATATCTCTAGGCTTTTTTATAAAAGGTTTCTTTTTTTTGCGAATTGAGTCTTTTTTATGTCTTTCAATAGAGTCTGCTACTTTAATCTCTTCTTCATACATCTTTTTTAAAGTTTTAAGCCGCTCATTTACTTCACCTAAAATGTCATCGTAATCATCAATTCTAGAGGTGTAATAATAATTACTTTCTTTAAATCTTGTTGTATCAATTTGATATTTATCAAAAACAAATGGGAAATAATTGGTGTTACGTTTTAAATTTAGGTTTTTAACGTTGTCACCTCCATTTGCTAAAATTAAATCGGTAAGTAAATCAACCATTTGATCCTTTGGAATTAAATCCTTAGGTTTTTTCATGATAGTATTACTAGTACAGGCGCCTAATATAAAACTGATTACAACTATGTATAAATATTTATTCATTTGTTCTATTAAACAATAATCGTTTTCCTTTTAATGTGTTATTAAACACTCCATTTTGGTATGCTAAATGTCCGTTAACAAATGTATGTGTAATTTTTGAATAGAATGTTGATCCTTCAAATGGAGACCAACCGCATTTATACAATACGTTTTCCTTTGTAACTGTCCAAGGTGATGCAATATCTACTAAAACTAAATCTGCGTAAAAACCTTTTTTGATAAATCCTCTTTTTTCAATTTTGAATATTTTAGCCGGATTGTGGCACATTTTTTCCACAATTTTTTCTACAGAAATTTTCCCTTGTCTATACGCTTGTAATAATGCAGGAAGTGCATGTTGTACTAACGGCCCACCACTTGGCGCTTTTGTGTAAACATTTTCTTTTTCTTCTTTAGTATGCGGAGCATGATCTGTTGCAATTACATCAATTTTATCATTTAATAAAGCCTTCCAAAGCCCCTCTTTATCTTTTTCAGTTTTTACCGCAGGATTCCATTTTATAAATGTGCCTTTTGTTTTGTAATCATTTTCGTCAAACCATAAATGATGTACACAAACTTCTGCCGTAATTTGTTTATCTTCAATAGGTGTTTTATTTGAGAACAGCTCTGTTTCTTTTGCCGTTGACAAATGGAAAACATGTAAACGAGCGCCAGTTTTTTTGGCTAAGGCGATTGCTTTTGAAGAAGATAAATAACAAGCCTCTTCACTTCTTATTTTTGGATGTAATTCAATAGGAATATCATCACCGTATTCTTTTAAATAGGTTTCTAAATTATTTTTAATAGTTGCCTCATCTTCACAATGAACGGCAATTAACATTTTTGTTGAAGAAAATATTTTTTCTAAAACTTCTTCATTGTCAACAAGCATATCTCCTGTTGATGAACCTAAAAATAATTTTATTCCAGCAACGTTTGTAGGGTCAGTTTTTAATAATTCATCTAAATTATCATTTGTTCCTCCAAACATAAACGAATAGTTAGCATAAGAACTATTAGCCGCTATTTCGTATTTTTTTTCCAATAATTCTTGAGTGGTTGCTTGTGGAACGGTATTTGGCATTTCAATAAATGAAGTAATACCACCAGCAATTGCAGCTTTGCTTTCAGTTTTAATATCAGCTTTATGAGTTAATCCAGGCTCACGGAAGTGCACCTGGTCATCAATGGCTCCAGGAATTAAAAATTTTCCTTCGGCATCAATTACTGTGGTTTCAGCTGATTTTGAGCTTATTGATATGTCAATGTCAACAATATATTCACCATCAATTAAAACATCACCTTCAAATATTTTTCCTTCATTAACTATTTGTGCATTTTTGATAAGAATCAAACTCATATTTTCCTTTTCTTTTATTTAGGTAATCCTTGTAACCTCATTTTTATCACTCCAAAAACAGCTTCTGAAATTATTGAACCACTCATTTTTGAAACTCCTTTTTCTCTATCTGTAAAAATTACAGAGACCTCTTTATGCTTAAATTTACGCTTCCATGCCTTAAATTTCATTTCAATTTGGAAAGCGTAACCAACAAACTTTATTTTATCCAACTCTATATTTCTTAATACTTCACTTTTATAGCAAACAAAACCTGCCGTGGTATCAAAAATTGGGATTTGTGTTATAATTCTAACGTATTTTGAGGCGAAATAGGATAAAAACAATCGTTTTATATCCCAGTTAACTACGTTTATTTTATCATTTAAATATCTGGAACCAATTGAGAAATCAGCTCCGTCAACAGCACATGCATTGTATAAATGTATTAAATCTTTTGGATTATGTGAAAAATCTGCATCCATTTCTATAATATAATCATAACCTTTTGCTAATGCCCATTTAAATCCATGGATATATGCCGCTCCTAATCCATTTTTTTCTTTTCGTATTTCTAAAAATAAATTGGGAAAATCTGCTTGTATCGTTTTAACAATATCTGATGTTCCATCAGGAGAACTATCATCAACAACTAAAATGTCAAATTCTTTTTTTTGCGAAAATACGGCTTTAACAATAGCCTCAATATTTTCTTTTTCGTTGTATGTTGGAATTATAACTAGCGTATTTGACATATATCAAAATTATTGGGCAAAGATAAAACAAATTATTCCTAATTTTGCGTTAAAATAATAGCTAAGTTAATGTTTGAAGCAAAAGAAATAATTAATAATAATAATGATTGGATAACAATTGTTTTAGTGGTTATTTTCTTTGTTTTAACACTGATAAGAATAGTGTATAAGGATAGATTATACCATGAGAGCACATTTTTTATTTCGAAAAAATACCTTTCAATAAATTTCAATAAAGAAAAAGGAAAACTTTTAAATAGGTACCAAACGGTTTTATTTATTGTTCAAATATTAGTAATGTCCTTATTGGTTTATTTGGGAATAAAGAGGTTTAATATTCAATCTGTTTCTCTTGATTTCAGTGGTTTTATAGTTATAATATTTGTTGTAGGAGTTTATTTAATAATTCATTATTTGTTGAGTTTTTTACTCGCTTATTTATTTAACTTTACTAATGAATATACCAAAATTTCCTATATCAAAACAAGCTATTTCAACAACCTAATTTTATGGATATTGCCTTTTTTGGTGTTAAGCGTTTATGGAAATGGACATGCTAAATTATTTCAAGAAATAACATTTTTTATTTTAACTTTTTTACTAATACTAAGGTACGGCTTAACATTGCTAAATAATAAAAAGTTTATTTTTAATAACTTGTTCTATTTTATTTTATACCTTTGCGCCCTTGAAATAGCACCTTTATTAATTGTTTTGAAATTAACTATCTAAAGATAAAATTGAAGAATATGAAAGTGAAAACTATATTGGTTTCTCAGCCGGCTCCAAAAGCTGAAAACTCACCATATTTAGAACTATCAGAAAAACAAAAAGTTAAAATTGATTTTAGACCTTTTATACATGTTGAAGGAGTTTCAGCAAAAGAGGTTAGATCACAAAAAATTGATTTGAATAATTTCACTGCAATTATTCTTACAAGTAGAAATGCTGTTGATCATTTTTTCAGAATTGCCGAAGAAATGCGTTTTACAGTTCCTGACTCTATGAAGTACTTTTGTCAATCAGAAGCTGTAGCCTATTATTTACAAAAATATGTGGTATATCGTAAGCGTAAGATTTATGTTGGTGGAAGAACTTTTGATGAATTATCTAAAATTATTAAGAAGCATAAAGATGAAAAGTTTTTATTGCCTTCTTCGGATAAATTAAAAGAAATTGTACCAGTTATTTTGGATAAATTAGAAGTTAACTGGAGCAGAGGTGTTTTTTATAAAACTGTTATGAGTGACTTATCTGATTTAAAAGATGTCTTTTACGATGTATTGGTATTCTTTAGCCCATCAGGTATAGATTCATTATTTAAAAATTTCCCTAATTTTAAACAGAATAATACTTGTATTGCTGTTTTTGGAAATTCTACTGTGAAAGCAGCAACAAATGCTGGTTTAAAATGTACTATCCAGGCACCAACACCTGAGACACCTTCAATGACAATGGCATTAGAAAAATATATAGCTACTGTAAATAAAAAGTAAGCTTAAATAAATATAAAAAAAGCCGAGTTTTACTCGGCTTTTTTTATGCAAATAAATTAGCAAAAACATCATCTACTTTAGTCACTTTTACAATTTTAATTTGATGGTTGATTTTACTAATTTTATTAAATTTAGAGATAAATATTTTTTGAAAACCTAATTTCTCAGCTTCTAAAATTCGTTGCTCTACCCTGTTTACAGGTCTTATTTCTCCGGCTAAACCAATTTCCGCGGCAAAACAAAAATCTTGTGGAATGGCATCATTTTCATTTGATGATAATATGGCGCTTATTACGGCTAAATCAATTGCAGGATCGTCAACTTTAATCCCACCAGCAATATTTAAAAATACATCCTTGGCTCCCAATCTAAACCCTGCTCTTTTTTCTAAGACTGCTAAGAGCATATTCAATCGTTTTGTATCATACCCTGTTGAAGATCGCTGCGGTGTACCGTAAACAGCAGTGCTAACTAAAGCTTGAACTTCAATCATTAATGGTCGCACTCCTTCTAAAGTTGCTGCAATAGCAGTACCGCTTAGGTCATCTTCTTTTTGTGATATTAGTATTTCTGAAGGATTTTCAACTTCGCGTAAACCTACACTTTGCATTTCATAAATACCAAGTTCAGATGTTGACCCAAATCTATTTTTATTGGCTCTTAATATTCTATAAGTATGGTTTCTATCACCTTCAAATTGTAATACAACGTCAACCATATGCTCTAATATTTTTGGGCCAGCAATGTTTCCATCCTTGGTGATATGTCCAATTAAAAGTACCGGAGTTGAGGTTTCTTTGGCAAATTTAATAAGTTCGGCGGTCGTTTCTCTAATTTGAGAAATTGATCCTGGTGATGCTTCTATATATTCAGTGTGTAATGTTTGAATTGAATCAATAACAACAACATCAGGTTGTATTTCTTCAATACTTTTAAATATATTTTGGGTATTAGTTTCGGTTAAAATTGAGCAGTTTGTATTTAAATTTTGTAGGCGTTCAGCACGCATTTTTATTTGTGACTGACTTTCTTCACCAGAAACATACAATACTTTTTTTGGAATTGTTAAAGCAATTTGTAGGAGCAATGTGGATTTTCCTATCCCAGGTTCTCCACCCAAAAGCAACATGGATCCTTTTACAAGTCCGCCACCCAATACTCTGTTAAATTCATTGTTGTTTGAAGAAATTCGATCTTCACTATCCAATGTAATTTCTTTTATTTTAAGAGCTTTATTTGTTTTTTTTGGAGCATCATTCTGTTTCCAGTTTCTTTTTTCTTCTTTTTGGATAATTTCTTCAACAATGGTATTCCAGTTGTTACAAGATTTACATTGTCCAAGCCATTTTGCATATTGTGTTCCACAATTTTGACAAAAAAAGGTAGTTTTAGTCTTAGCCATTAATTCATGATTCTAAGGAGTAAATATAGAAAGAAAAGCTATACTATTTTTGAAATTTATTATAGATTGGAAGTAGTAAGAATGAAAGCCCTCCAAAAACAATAACCATAATGGTTTGTGCAGTCCACATAATCCAACCAAATGCACGAGCAGGGTTGTCATCTACATTGTATAAGATTAAGGCGCTTGCTACAAAAATAGGATAGGTACCTAAACCTCCATTTGTAAGGGCCATACTTAATCCACCAACAACAAAGCCTACTATAATTGCTGCAATTGGAAGATTGGTGGTTTCTGGCAAAGCAAATGTTACTGCATAAAACATAAGTACGTACATAAGCCAAATGAAAAGAGTGTGAAAAATAAATTCCCACTTTTTTTTCATTTTGTAAATGCTCTTAACTCCATCTAATAAACCATTTATAAATGATAAGATTTTATTGATAAAAGGATTGTTTGATTTTTTTAATAAACGATACGTTAATATTCCAGAAATAGGAAATACCCCAAAAAATAGAACTTTTGAGTAGATACTACTTTCACCTCCATCTTTAAAAATATAACTACTTATTAAATCGGTTTGAAGGAAAAAAGCAATACCAATTATTCCAACTAGCATAACTACATCTGCAACTCTTTCAGCAACAATGGTCCCAAATGCTTTTTCAAAAGGAATATTTTCATATTTTTTTATACTTGCAGCTCTTGCAACTTCACCAGATCTAGGAATAAATAAGTTTAATAAATAGGCTACAAAAACTGTCATAATGCTATTGGCAAATTTAGGTTTGTAACCAAGGGGTTCTAATAAAAATTGCCAGCGATATGCTCTTGAAAAATGGCTAAGAGCACCGAAACATAAGGAAACTAATACCCACCAGTAATTAGCTGTTTTAAATGATGTTTTTATAGATTGAACATCACTTGGTGTAAGTTTTGATAAAGAATACCAAATCAAAAAAACTCCCAATGCAATTGGGAGTATTATAAAACTAATTTTTTGTATTCTTTTATTCAAATTATGTCAATGAATTATCATTTTCATTTGGAAATATAAGTGATGGTTTAAATGATTTTGCTTCTTCAAAATCCATAATTCCATATGAAATTATGATAATAATATCACCTTTAGCTACTTTTCTGGCTGCTGGTCCATTTAAAGTTATTTCACCACTTTTTCTTGGTCCTACGATGGCATAAGTTTCAAGACGTTCACCATTGTTTATATTTACAATTTGAACTTTTTCGCCTTCAATTATATTTGCCGCATCCATTAAATCCTCGTCAATTGTTACACTACCTATATATTGTAAATCAGCTCCTGTAACTTTTACTCTGTGAATTTTCGATTTTACTACTTCTATCTGCATGGTGCAAAATTAATAATTTTGTGTTAATCTATTAATATTTATAAACTTATATTATCAATAAGTCTTATTTTATCAGCAAAAACAGCTATAAAAGCACGATATTTTTGCTTTGTATTTTTATTCTTAATTGTAAGAAGAGTATCCTCATCTGCAATTTCAAAATATTCTAGTTCTAATAAAGGTTGTTTTTCAAATTCTTTTTCAACCCAGTTTACTACTTCTTGAGCATTTTTTGTGCCAAACTCAATTTTTGCCTGTTTAAGTGTTTTGTAAATAAATGGAGCGACATTTCTATGCTCATTTGTCAGTCTGGCATTTCTTGAACTCATTGCTAAACCATCATCTTCTCTGTAAATATCACATCCAATAATTTTAACAGGAATTTGATGTTTTTTTGTCATTTTTCGAATAATTTGTAACTGTTGAAAATCTTTTTCACCAAAATAAGATTTATGTGGTGTTACAATTTCAAATAATCGTTTAACAATTGTTCCAACTCCATCAAAATGACCATCTCTAAATTTCCCTTCCATTTGATGTTCCAAACCATCAAAACTGAATGATTGTGATTGAATTTTTGTGTTGTAAATTTCTTCGGCAGTAGGTGTAAAAACGATATCACAAAAAACAGATTTTAATAAAGATAAATCTGTATCAATTGTTTTAGGATAGTTGATTAAATCTTCTTTTTTGTCAAATTGTGTAGGGTTTACAAAAATACTTACTACAACAATGTCATTTTCTTTTTTCGCTTGTTCAATAAGCGATAAATGACCTTTGTGTAGCGCTCCCATAGTAGGTACAAATCCAATAGTCGTTCCTTTTTTTAACGACTTTATTTTTTGTTGTACTGATTTTATTTTAGCAAAAACTAACATATAGTATTGTTAATAAACGTTAAAAGCGTGCAAACTTACATTTTTCAAGCTAAATTCTATATAAATTTTCGTAATTTTGCATATTATTTAAATATAGACTTAGTTTATGAAAGATAAGAGAGTATTGGTTGTTTCTTCAGAAGTTGTACCCTATTTACCGGAAAATGAATTGTCAACAACGTCTTTTGAGACAGCAAAAATGATTCATGGAAAGGGAGGACAGACGCGAATTTTCATGCCTCGTTTTGGCTTAATTAATGAGAGAAGACACCAATTGCATGAGGTAATTCGTTTATCTGGAATGAATTTAGTTATTAATGATATGGATATGCCATTAATAATTAAAGTTGCCTCTATACCAAAGGAAAGAATGCAGGTTTATTTTATTGATAATGATGAATATTTCAAAAGAAAAGCATTGTTTTCTGATGAAGACAATAATTTATTTGACGATAATGATGAAAGAGCTATATTTTTTGCTAAAGGTGTAGTTGAAACAGTTAAAAAATTAAATTGGGCTCCAGATATCATCCATGTTCATGGTTGGATGGCATCACTTTTACCGTTGTATATCAAAGAATATTATAAAGACGATCCTTTGTTTGCAGGAAGTAAAATTGTAACATCTGTTTACAATAATGGTTTTGAAGGCACGTTAAATAATGAGTTTGCTAAAAAAATTGAATTTGATAATATTGATCAAGCAAAATTTGAAACAATTTCCACTCCAAACTATACAAATATTTTAAAGAACGCTGTTGAAAATTCTGATGCTGTTATAATAGGTAGCGAAGATTTGCCAGAAGAGTTAGAAGAATTTTTAAAATCAAGTGAAAAACCAGTTTTAGATTATTTTCATATAAGTGAATTTGATACTGCTTATACTGAGTTTTACTTGAATCAAGTTTTATAATTAAATTTTAATCATAAAAAATCAAAAAATACATATGACAACTAAAGTTGTAAACCTACTAAAACACATTGGGGTATTCTCTATTGTGTTTTTTAGTATAATTTCATGCGAAAAAGAAATTGAAAGTATTGGTGTAAACCTTGTTGATAATAATAAATTCACAGCGAATAATTCATTACCTATAGACGTAATTACTACTAATGAAAATGTAGAAAGAGTGATATCCAGTAACATCCCACAATACTTGTTAGGGGTTTATTCTGATACAGAATTTGGTCAATTGGAAGCTTCAATTGTGAGTCAGTTAGCTTTGCCAACTTCAAGTGATGAATATGATTATGGAATAAATGCAGCAATTGACTCTGTAATAATTGACATTCCTTACCAGTATACAAAAGAGGATAATGAATCAGATGGAAAACCAAAATTTTCTATAGATTCTGTATTTGGTAAAAAAGATGTTGAGTTTCAATTAAATGTTTATGAACTTAAAACCTTTTTGAATTCTTTAGATCCTCAAGATCCAACTAAAAGTGCGGTTTATTATTCGGATAAGGAATTTACAAAGGGAGATACTCCTTTTTACTCTGGAAATTTTAAGGTGAATGCTGCAGATACTGTTGCTTATATAAAAAGATATTTGTTTGATGGAATTACACAATTCGATATTGATACTATTAAAACTGATAATGTTGGCCCAAGTATTAAATTACCTTTAAATGAAGAAATGGTTCAACAATTATTTGTTGAAAACGTAAATGGAATAGATTTTTCAAATTTGGATCAATTTCATAGAGATTTTAAAGGGCTATATATTGAGGCTAAAAAGATAAATGAGACGACATCTCATTTAGTGTCATTAAATATGGCAGGCTCAAAAATGACCATTTATTATTCAAATAATATGGATGAAGGCGACGCTGAAGATTTAAATGGAAATGGTGTGAATGGTGAAGAAGGAGTTAGAGTTAAGCATCAATATAATTTTTCGTTATCTTCAATTAAATCCAATATATTAAAAAGAGATAAAACGAATTCAAAGGCCAGTGGAGCAGATAAAATTTATGTTCAAGGAGCGGCTGGAGCAATTGCAACAGTTGATTTATTTGTAAATGAAGATTTGGATGAGTTAAGAAATAAAAATTTATTGATTACTAATGCAACATTAAAGTTTTATATAAAAACAGATGCTGACGTTGATGCTTCATTGTACCCTGAACAATTATACTTGTATAACTATGATGAAAATGATCAGGTTTTAGACATGTTAACTGAAGGGCTCGATGCTTTAGGAGGAAAAAGAGATTTTGAATTTAATGAAGATAACGAAAAGATATTTTTGAATTCCTATACTTTTACAATAACAGATTATATTTCAGAGTTGTTGAAACAAGATGAACCAGTTGATTTAGTGAAGCTTGGTTTAAAGGTGTTTAATTCAAGTGATCTTCCTGAAAGTGCAACCCAAACAAAATTAAAGGATTTCAGCTGGAACCCTAAAGAAGTTGTTTTGTATGGTCATGATGCAAGTGCAGGAAATAAGAAAATTAAATTGGAGATTTCATATACTGAAATTAATAATTAATTGAACTAGTTGTTATGTGTGGAATCGTAGGTTATTTAGGTTATAGAAAAGCTTTTCCAATTGTAATTAATGGATTGCAAAGGTTGGAGTATAGAGGTTATGACAGTGCAGGAGTGGTTTTAACAGACGGAAAAAAATTAAACGTTTATAAAACCAAAGGGAAAGTAGCTGATTTAAGAGATATAATTGCGAATAAAACTGTTGAAGGAAATTTAGCCTTGGGACATACTCGATGGGCTACACATGGAGTTCCAAATAATGCTAATTCACATCCACACGTTTCTAATTCTGGTAATTTGGTGATTGTTCATAATGGAATCATTGAAAATTACAATACAATTAAAAAGGAGCTTTTAGCAAGAGGATATACTTTTAAAAGTGATACTGATACAGAAGTTTTAATTAATTTAATTGAAGAAGTTAAATTAAAGAACAATTGTAAATTAGGAAAAGCAGTTCAATTAGCCTTGTCAAACGTAGTTGGGGCTTATGCAATTGCAGTATTTGATGTTTCAAAGCCAAATGAAATAATTGTTGCTCGTTTGGGAAGTCCTATTGCTGTTGGAATAGGGGAAGATAATAGCGAGTTTTTTATTGCATCTGATGCTTCACCATTTATTGAATATACAAAAGATGCTGTATATTTAGACGATGAAGAGTTGGCAATCATCAAGCTTGGTGAAGATATTAGAATTCGTAAAATTCAAGATAATGCAATAGTTGAGCCTAATATTCAGGAGCTTAAATTAAATTTAGAGCAAATCGAAAAAGGAGGCTATGATCACTTTATGTTGAAAGAGATTCATGAGCAACCTAATGCAATTTTAGACACCTATAGAGGCCGACTTTTAGCCGATAAAGGCATTATAAAAATGGGGAGTGTTGATAATAACATTGCTAAATTTTTAAACGCAAATAGAATAATAATTGTGGCCTGTGGTACCTCATGGCACGCCGGATTAGTTGCTGAGTATTTATTTGAAGACTTAGCACGAATACCTGTTGAAGTTGAATATGCTTCAGAATTTAGATATAGAAATCCTGTTATAAATAAAGGCGATGTTGTAATAGCAATTTCACAATCAGGTGAAACAGCCGATACTTTGGCAGCAATAAAACTGGCAAAATCGAAAGGAGCCTTTGTATTTGGAGTTTGTAATGTGGTTGGGTCATCTATAGCCAGAGAAACCCATACAGGAGCTTATACACATGCAGGTCCTGAAATTGGAGTAGCTTCAACAAAAGCATTTACCACCCAAATTACTGTTTTAGCATTGATTGCTCTAAAACTTGGAAACTTAAAAGGAGAACTTTCAAATACAGATTTGAATACTTATATTCAAGAAATGAGTTTAATTCCATCGAAAGTTGAAGAGGCTTTAAAAATAAATGGAATTGTTGAGGAAATTGCAGCAATTTACAAAGATGCACCAAATTGCTTGTATTTAGGAAGAGGATATAATTTCCCAGTAGCTCTTGAAGGGGCTTTGAAGTTAAAAGAGATATCTTATATTCATGCAGAAGGTTATCCAGCGGCAGAAATGAAGCATGGTCCAATTGCCTTAATTGATGAATCCATGCCTGTAGTTGTTATTGCTACAAAAAAAGGACACTATGAAAAGGTTGTTAGTAATATTCAGGAAATTAAATCTAGAAATGGAAAGATTATAGCTGTTGTTACAAAAGGAGATACTGTTGTAAGAGAACTTGCAGATCATACCATAGAAGTTCCAGAAACAGTTGAAGCATTTACACCTTTATTAACTACAATTCCATTACAATTGTTATCATACCATATTGCTGTAATGAGAGATTGTAATGTAGATCAGCCTCGAAACCTGGCTAAATCTGTTACTGTAGAGTAATTGAAATTTTAAAAAGAATAAATAAAAAATCCAGCTTTATGCTGGATTTTTTTATGAGTATATAAAATTAAATTGTTAAAATAACAATTTAACATTGGTTGCAAATAATTTTACTGAAATGGCTAATAATATGACACCAAATATTTTTCGAAGGATATTAATCCCGTTTTTACCTATTATTCTTTCAATTTTACTTGAAGTCTTAAGGACTATATACATAAAAAATATGTTCACAATAATGGCAATTACAATATTAACGGTGGCATATTCAGCCCTCAATGCAAGAATAGAAGTTAAACTACCAGGACCTGCTATCAACGGAAATGCTAAAGGAAATATTGAAGCAGTTATTGGATTGGTCTCTTCTTCTTTGTAAAGTGAAATTCCTAAAATCATTTCTAAAGCCAAGAAAAATAAAATAAAAGCACCTGCAACAGCAAACGAATTTACGTCAATACCAATTAAGTTTAAAATACTTACTCCCAAAAATAAAAATGCGATCATTATTACACCGGCAATAATTGAAGCTTTTTCTGATTCAATATGACCTACTTTTTTTCTTAGGTCAATAATAATTGGAATATTTCCAATGATGTCAATTACAGCAAACAATATCATTGTTGCAGTAAAAATTTCTTTAATGTTAATTCCCATTTTTTTAGTTGTTAAATTTCGGTCGGCAAAAGTAATTAATCAAATTCTAATATTAACAAAAGTATGTAAAAAATGTTTATTTTTGCCGCATGTTTCAATTAGGAAAAACCATAGTTTCAGAAGATATTATAGAAAAGGAATTTGTCTGTAATTTAGCCGCTTGTAAAGGAAAATGTTGTATTGATGGAGAAGCTGGTGCTCCGCTTGAAGAAAAAGAACTTCAAATATTACTGGATATTTACCCTAAAGTGAAGCCTTATTTAAGGGAAGAAGGAATTAATGCTATAGAAGATCAGGGATTATTTATTACATCTGAAGGTGAGTACGAAACACCATTAATTGATGGAAAAGATTGCGCTTTTGTCATTTTTGATGAAAAAAACACTGCAAAATGTGGAATTGAAGAGGCATACAATCAAGGTGATGTTAATTGGAAAAAACCTATTTCTTGTCATCTATATCCTGTAAGAATCATGGAATACAGTGAGTTTTCTGCCGTAAATTACCATAGTTGGCCAATTTGTGACGACGCTTGTACTTTAGGAAAAGAATTACAAGTTCCTGTTTATAAATTTGTAAAAGAAGCGTTGATTAGAAAGTTTGGTGAGGATTGGTACGCTGAACTTGAGAAGGTTGCACAAACTATGAGTTAAGAAAATCACAATAATTTAATAGCTATCTTTTTCTAAATTGCATAATTATGTTTTATTTTTACAATAAAATAATGCACTGCTATGCTGAAGTTAAAATTACTACTATCGTTTTTCTTATTTCTTTTGATTGAAGTAAGTTTTAGTCAAAATTCTACATCAAAAAAATCAATTGACAGCTTATTTTTTGCCTTAAAAGTAAAACCAAATACTATTGATAAGGTTGATAACTTATACAACCTTTATAAAACTTCAGATAGAAATAAAGTTTTAGATGAAGATATAATTGATGAAGCTATAAGTGTAGCTCAAAAAATATTATATATAAAAGGACTAGGTAAGTGTTATGATAGAAAAGGTTATGTTTCAAGAAAAAAGCATGATTTCAGTAACTCATTAGTTTACCATAAAAGAGCTCTTAATTATCTCAATAAAACAGAAGATACACTTGCCGTAATAAAGTGTTTAAACAATTTAGGAGTAACCTACAGAAAGCTAAATTTAGAAAAAGAAGCCTTCGATTTTTACTTTCAAGCATTAGATGTTTCTGAAAAGATTAAACATTCAAGAAGTATAGCTATAGCACTAAATGGAATTGGAAATGTTTTTATAGATACTGGTGAATATGAAAAGGCACTGCATTATTTCAAAAGAGTTTATTCCTTTGATTTTAGTAGTAAAAACATAAAAGGTCAGGAATATAGCTTATCAAATATTGGTGAATCATATTTATATCAAAAAGAATATGATTCAGCATTCAATTATTTAAATAAAGCATTGAATTTAACAATTAAACACAACCATAAATTAAGTGAAGCTTATAGGTATAATTTATTGGGTAAACTTTTCCTAAAAAAAGGAGATTACCCTAAATCTATTTCATATTATAATAAGGCCGTTCCTATTTTAAAAGAGTTTAATGAAATTAGATATTTAAGTAACTCTCTTATTAGTATTGGAGTAAATCAACTCAATTTAAAAACTGTTAGTAAGGCTAAACAGAACATTGAATCAGGATTAAAAATGGCGATTTCTATTAATTCCAGAGAAAATATTATTTTAGGATATAATGCTTTAGTTAATTATTATTCACAAACTAAAAATTATAAAAAGGCTCTAGAGGCAAATAGATCGGCGATAGCTATAAAAGATAGCATTTTAAATGAAGCTTCTCAAAAAAGTATTATTAGCACTCAAATAGCCTATGAATCTTCTAAAAAAGATGATGCTATTCAGCAATTAGCAAATGAGAAAATTGAAATTCAGAAAGATGCCAAAGCTAATTACAATAAATTATTAATATCCATATTTGGAGGTTCAGGAATATTAGTTACGCTGTTTATAATGTTTTATTTGTATCGCAAAAATTCTGATTTGGAAATTGAGAATAAAAACAATGAGCTTCAAAATTATATGCATCAAATTAATGATTTAAAGGATAAGGTAAGCTCTAAACAAGTTATTACAAATCAGAATTTTGAAGATAGCATAGAAGATTTCAATCTTTCTAAACGAGAAGCTGAAGTATTCACATATATAGCTCAAGGTTTAAGCAATGAAGAAATTGCAGAAAAAATGTTCGTATCTAAGAATACTATTAAAACACATATTAAAAATATTTACTCAAAATTGGATGTGAAAAATAGAATTCAGGCTATTAAAAAAATCAATGAAGTTTAATTTACATTTTAAATTGTCAAATTAAAATTTCTAATAAACTCAACACTTTACACCATTAAATCACCCCAAAGGGTGAGTCAAATCATACTTTTTTATGAAGTAATTTCTAGCTGTGGAAATTAATTTAGCACTATCAATTGTTACAAACAAAATTGCTAATACTTCAATATACAATTATGAGAAAAACCATCCAAAAAAACCGATTTAAAATTATCACCAAATTACTATTTGTGGTAACCTTGTTTATTTTCACTCCGCAGCAAGCAGAAGCTCAATTCTTTAAAAAATTGGCTAAAAAAGCAAAAGCTAAAATTGAACGTGAGGCTGATAAAAGAGCTGAAAAGCGAGTCAATAAAAAAATTGATAAAGAATTTGATAAGGCAGAAGATGTACTTGATGGAAAAAAGAAGGATAAGAAAAAGAAGGGTAAAGCGAAGAAGTCAAAGGGGAAAAATGTTGAAAATGAGCAAGTAGGAGATGGTAATGAAATTAAAAAACCAAATGTTGTTTGGAGTAAGTTTGATTTTATTCCTGGAGATGAAGTGATTTTCGAGGACTTACCAAGTTCGGATGAAGAAAATGGAGAGTTTCCTTCTCGTTGGGATTTAGTAAAAGGTCAAGTAGAAATTGCAAATATTGATGGCGAAAATGTTATGATGTTTATTGATGGTACTCCTACGATTATCCCATACCTTAAGAATTCAAAAGAAGATTATTTACCTGAAATTTTCACTATAGAATTTGATTTTTATAAACCTGTTTCTGGAAATAGAATTTCCGTGTATTTGTACGATGAAAAAAATCAAAAAAATCAATCTAATATGTATATGGATATTAGTTCTGGTGGTGTAAGAGAGAAATTGGCAGATGTTGCCGGAGATGTATCAGGAATAGACTACAGAAATAGTGAGGATGCTCGTTGGATTCATGTATCAATTGCATTTACGAAAGGTAAGTTAAAAGTTTATATGGATGATACCAGAGTTATAAATATTCCCCACTACGAAGGCAACCCAACGGGGTTAACCTTGCAAGCCTATTGGGCAGATTTAGGAGAGGATAAGGCATTTTATTTTAAAAATATTCGTATTGCTAAAGGTGGTGTAAAATATTATGATCGTGTTCTTTCAGAAGGAAAAATTATTGTTAACGGAATTAAGTTTGATGTTAATAAAGCAACGCTGAAACCTGAAAGTATGGGGCCTATCAATAAAATTTACGAGTTAATGCAAAAAAATCCTGATATCAATTTTAGTGTTGAAGGCCATACAGATAATGATGGAAATGATGAAAATAATCAGAAGTTATCTGAAGCAAGAGGTAGATCAGTTATGAATAAATTAATTGAAATGGGAATTTCAGCTAATAGACTTAAATCAACTGGTTTTGGTGAATCTAAACCTATTGATAATAACGGTACTCCCGAAGGAAAAGCAAATAATAGACGTGTAGAATTTGTGAAATTTTCTGGAAATACATCTTCTAAAAGCTCAAATAGTAGTAGCAAGAATAATTCAGAATTTGATAAACTTGATAGAAAATCAATTACAGATAAATTGGAATCATTACCTGATAACTTTCAAATTCCAATATCAAATAAATCAGGAATTGTTAATGGAAAAGGAACTATTATTCTTTATGCAACATCAGATGGATTAATGGGGAAAATGCAAATATTAGATGTTGATAAAAATGATAATTACAAACTAACAGTTAAGTATGTTACCTATAAATATAATGGTGGTGTTCATAGCCAATCAAATAATTTAGAGGTTGAGGGTACTTATTCATGTGATTTAGATAATGGTGAAGTTGAAGGTGTTTCAAAAGAAGACAGAGATTTTATGCTGAAACGATCGGATAAAACCACAACTTCAATTTCATCAACCGATACCACAATATTAAAAATTTATTCTAACTAAAAAATAACAAAAATGAAAAAATTAATATGCTTAATAATGTTAGTTGCTTTTGTAATTAGCTGTAAAGGAAATGAAAATAAACCAGCAGATAGTTTAGCTGTTAAAACATCAAAACAAGATCAACAAAGGTTAAAGAGATACCAGGTTGAATCTGGAATTATAAAATATGATACAAAAATTTCAGGTAATGTTATGGGAAGTACTATTACAGGAAGTGGTTCAGAAGTGAAGTATTTTAAAAATTGGGGAGCAATTGAACTCAATGAACAAAAATCAACAACTAATACCCATGTAGTTGTAATGGGGAAAGAGATCAACGAAACAACCTCAGATCATCAAATGAGTAAATTAGATAATGGAACTAGTTATATTGTTGATTTTAAAAATAAAAAAATTAGTGAGCAAAAAGATATGGCCATGGAAATGATCAAAAAGCTACATCCAAAATCAGACGCTGGAGAAGTTGGAAAAGCAATGTTTGAAGGTATGGGAGGTAAAAAACTAGGAGAAGAATCATTTTTAGGATACAATTGTGAGGTTTGGGATTTAATGGGTATAAAACAGTGGATTTATAGAGGTGTCACATTAAAATCTGAAGGAAAAATGATGGGGATTACAACCATAACAACTGCCTCTAAAGTGTCTTTTGATGTTACAATTCCAGATTCTAAATTAAAATTGCCTAATTATCCTATTATGAAAACTGAAAACTTTTTAGATAATGGAGATATAGATTTTGACATGGGAGATATGGAAGAACTAGATTCAGATATGGAAAAGGTGAGTAAATTATCATTTGAGGAATGGAAAAAATTGGCTTTGTCTGACAAAGATGATGAAGAAATGCAAAACATGAGTGAAAAGGAATTACGACAAACCTATGACATGATTCAAAAAATGGTTAAAATGAGAAAGAGAAACTAATTTAAAATTGCTATGAGGATTTTAATGTATTTGATGTTTGTGATGACCTTAGCCTCAATCCAAGCGCAAGATTTTAAACCATATAAATTAGAGTCAGGTAAACTTGTATATGAAAATATAAGATATAAAACTCGAGCCGTATTCAAATTAGAAAATGGAGTTGAAACGAGTTCCAGTGAACGAATACCATATGTTGCAGAACAAGTTAATTACTATTGGGATCAATTTGGAGATGTTGCTTTCGAAGAAGTATATCAGGTTTCAAAATTTGGAGGGGAACTACTTCCTAAAAAGGTGAAAATTAGTGAACAATTATGGATTGATGAACATCGCTATTATTTTAAAATTCAAGAAAATAAAGTAAGTGATGATCCATATTATTTAAGAATAAAATGCAAGGAGAATTTTCAATATTATCAAATAAAGGATTCTTGGGTTGAAACCCTTCATATGGGAACTGAAAGAACAGGAACCATTAAAATTATTGAAAGACAAGCAGATTATTACAAAATAAATAAATTTCAAGATTTATACACTTGGAAAGGATTGGTATTAAAAAATGAAAATTTTGTAACAACCCCAAAAGGTAAACGATTATATCCAGATCGTTCAAGAACTGCAACTGAAATTGACACTTCCTTTGTTATAAAATCAGAATTATTTAATCCAATTTGGTTAAAACGCGAAAAACTCTATAAGACTTTAAATGAAGACAAAATTGTTGAATTAATTGACACTCGACCAGATGTAATGGAACAAGCAGATAATATTTATGGAATTGAACTTCAAAAAAACGATATACTCCTGTTTGTAACGTCAAAATTAACAATTGGTAAAATGCAGGTTATTGCAATTGATAGTAACAACCAACTTATTATTAAATATAGTTTGTATCGAGATAATGATGTTATAGATTGGAGAGATTCATTTAAAATTAAGAACAATTCCATTGTAAATATTGACACCCCACATGTAGAAAATATAGAACATAAAGAGCTAGATTTCAAATGGAGTTTCATTAAAAAAGGAATCTTATTTCCGCAAAACAACATCAGTGTTTTATTGTTAAAACCAAGTAGAACAAAAACATTGAAAATAAAAGAATACTTCAGAAAAATTAAATAAAACATTATGAAAAGAATAACAATAATTTCAATAATATTATTTGCATTTACAGTTCAGGCACAAAATTCTAAAATTTCAGGTAACTGGCAATTAACTACTGCAGTTGCTAATGGAGAAACTCACACAGGTTTAAAAACGGTATTTATTTTTGACGATAAAGGCATATTAAAAGCTTCTAGAAGTGCAGATTCAAAGTCTATGAATGTTGGAACTTGGAAATACAATAAAAAGAAAAAAATACTTGTAATGGTAAGTGATTTAGACAAGGATTTTAATGGAGAAGCTTTAGTTGTTAAACTAAATAGTAATGAACTAGTGTATGATAAAGATGGAGCAAGGTTGATTTTTGTGAAATTAGAGAAATTAAATATGCCACCTAAATTTGATGCAAATAAACCAATACTTACCTTTAAAAGAGAGGAAATGTTTAATGAAGATGGCGATTTTAATTATGAAGAAGCAGAAAGTAAACTTCCTTGGAGGATAGAAACCATTGTAAATTTTTTAAAAGGACATAATGAAGTAGTGTATGATGTAATAAGTTTTCCAGATGAGCAAAAAGTAGATGCTTGGGTTGAGAGTGAAAAAATAAACTATAATGAAGAAGCTCAATCTATTGATGTAAGAAGGTATTCATATTTTCAAAATGATTATATAGATATGACAGAAGAACCTATTTGGATGAATAATTTACAGGATTATGAGTACGATTATATGTTTTTCCCAAAAGAAAATTTAGATAATTATAAAGTGGTTGGTACCGAAAATATAGAAACTCCAATTGGAAATTTTGATTGTACTATTGTTGAAGGTTTTGGGAGTTTTGATGCTAAAATAAAATATTGGATGATTAATGAGAAGCCTGGTGTATTTGCCAAAATAGTTAAGGTTAAAGAAGCTATGGTGCCTTTTGGATTTACAAATGTTTTAACATTAAAAGAAATTAAATAATATGAAAAATTTAGGAAGTAAAATCGTGATAATACTGCTATTTGGATTTATAGCGGCTTGCTCAAGTGAAAACAAACGAAACGCTAATTTTTTACCTTTAATTAGTATAGAAATTCCGGATGAAGTTAAGGATAATCAAGAATTAGTGGAAGTAATAAAGTCATCTGAAAAAGCAATTAATGAATTTTCTGATAATATTGAACAATTAGTTTTGGAAGGAAAAGAAGTATTAGATAAAAAGGAAGAAGAACGAAGCTTAGGAGATAACTTAAAAATAGGAAAATTAACAATTCAGTTTGTGTCAAATAGTGCTGAATTAGCGGGATTAATTGATGAATTTGATAGCTATAAAAATAATCAAAAAGACCAAGGGTTAATTAATGACGCTCAATTAAAAGCACTTGAAAAAGTAGGAGAATCATTTGAAAATAGAATACAAGAAATTAATAATAAATACAAGTTTTAATTTGATGTAAGGATAAGTCGTTTTTTATTTTTAATTACAAAAAGAGTGTAAATAGTTACACTCTTTTTTTTGATTTAAGATTTTATTAGGGAAGTCAGTAAAACCAATAGCGGAGGTTGAATTGTTGTTTGTAAGTTGTTGATATATAGTATTTAAGATGGATTAATCGTTTATTTAAAAATCACTATAAATGTTAAAAACTTACTTGTAAATGTGAATAAGTATGCCTTTTTGGTATCTTTTTTTTTCCAATATTTGTTTCACTCGTTTATTTCGATACTAACTACTATTTACAACTAAAAAAATTAAACATTAATGTCAATCATTGAACCTATATTACAACCAAATAAAAATCGATTCGTAATTTTTCCTATTCAACACCACGATATTTGGGAGTGGTATAAGAAACAAGAAGCTAGTATTTGGACTGCTGAAGAAATTGATTTACATCAAGATGTAATTGATTGGGAGACTAAATTAAATGATGACGAACGTTATTTCATTAAACATATTTTAGCCTTTTTTGCTGCTTCTGATGGAATTGTAAATGAAAATTTAGCTGAAAATTTTGTAAGTGAAGTACAATATACCGAGGCGAAATTTTTCTATGGGTTTCAATTGATGATGGAGAATATTCATTCTGAAGTATACTCATTATTAATAGATACTTATATTAAAAATGAAAAGGAAAAAGATGAATTGTTTAGAGCAATTGAAATTTTCCCTGCAATTAAGGAAAAAGCCGATTGGGCTTTAAAATGGGTTGAAAGTGACAGTTTTGCTGAACGATTAATTGCATTTTCTGCGGTAGAAGGTATTTTCTTCTCTGGAAGTTTTTGTTCTATTTTTTGGATGAAAAAACGTGGCCTGTTACCTGGATTAACCTTTTCAAACGAATTAATTAATCGTGATGAAGGATTACATGCAGACTTTGCTGTGCACTTGCATGAAAACCATATTGTAAATAAAGTTCCAAAAGAACGAATTAGAGAAATATTGATAGATGCTTTAGATATTGAAAGAATATTTATTACAGAATCTTTACCTGTAAGTTTAATTGGGATGAATGCCAAATTAATGACTCAATATTTAGAGTTTGTTACCGATAGATTATTGGTTGAATACGGTTGTGAAAAAGAATACAACTCAACCAATCCATTTGATTTTATGGAAATGATTTCATTAGAAGGGAAAACTAACTTCTTTGAAAAACGAGTTTCCGAATACCAAAAAGCTGGAGTTAAAAGTGGAGGTACGGGTAGTATCAGCTTTGACGCAGATTTTTAACCACAGCAAAATCAAAATATTCCTTGTTCAATACCTGTTTATTGAATTTAAAACCTAATAAAATCAAAGGCTTAATTGCCTGTACGATTTAAATTAACTAACTAAAAAAGTGACCTATGTTTGTATTAAAAAGAGATGGTAGAAAAGAACCTGTGATGTTTGATAAGATCACATCCAGAGTTCGAAAAATGTGTTATGGTTTAAATAAACTGGTAGATCCAGTAAAAGTGGCCATGAGAGTTATTGAAGGATTGTATGATGGGGTTACAACTTCTGAGCTAGATAATTTAGCCGCAGAAATTGCTGCTACAATGACCGTTCAACATCCAGATTATGCAAAACTGGCTGCACGAATAGCTGTTTCTAATTTACATAAAAACACCAAAAAAACCTTCTCTGAAGTAATGACGGATTTATACAATTATGTAAATCCAAGAACTGGAAAAAAAGCACCATTGCTATCAGATGAAGTCTATAAGGTTATAATAGATAATGCGGCTAAATTGGATTCAACCATAATTTATAATAGAGATTTTAGTTATGACTACTTCGGATTTAAAACATTAGAACGTTCGTATTTGTTGAAATTAAATGGAGAAATTGCTGAGCGACCACAACATATGTTAATGCGTGTTTCTATTGGTATTCATCTAAATGATATTGATGAAGCAATTGAGACCTATGAGTTAATGTCTAAGAAGGTATTTACACATGCAACACCAACATTGTTTAATTCTGGTACACCTAAACCTCAAATGTCGTCTTGTTTTTTATTACAAATTCAAGATGATAGTATTGATGGGATTTATGATACTTTGAAACAAACTGCTAAAATTTCCCAATCTGCCGGTGGTATTGGTTTGTCTATTCATAATGTACGAGCTACAGGGTCTTATATTCGAGGTACAAATGGTACTTCAAATGGTATTGTTCCTATGTTAAAAGTATATAATGATACTGCTCGTTATGTAGATCAGGGTGGTGGAAAACGTAAAGGATCTTTTGCAATTTATATGGAACCTTGGCATGCAGATGTGTTTGACTTTTTAGATTTAAGAAAAAACACAGGAAAGGAAGAAATGCGTGCACGAGATTTGTTTTATGCAATGTGGATTCCAGATTTATTCATGAAGAGAGTTGAAGAGAATGGAGACTGGACTTTAATGTGTCCAAATGAATGTCCTCATTTATTTGATACCTATGGAGATGAATTTGAAAAGTTGTATACCAGTTATGAAGAAATTGGAAAAGGTAGAAAAACAATTAAGGCTCGTGATTTGTGGGAGAAAATTTTAGAAGCTCAAATTGAAACTGGAAATCCTTATATGTTGTATAAAGATGCCGCTAACAGAAAATCCAATCAGAAAAATTTAGGAACTATTCGATCTTCAAATTTATGTACTGAAATTATGGAATATACTGCAAAAGATGAGGTTGCAGTATGTAATTTGGCATCAATTGCTATACCTATGTTTGTTGATCAGGACAAAGAAGGGGTTAAATATTTTAATCATAAAAAACTATTTAAGGTTACTAAAAAGATTACTAGAAACTTAGACACAGTTATCGATAGAAATTATTACCCTGTAAAAGAAGCAGAAAATTCAAATGTTCGACACAGGCCAATTGGCTTAGGAATTCAAGGATTGTCTGATGCTTTTATTATGTTACGAATGCCATTTACTAGTGATGAAGCTAAAAAATTGAACCAGGAAATTTTTGAAACAATTTATTTTGCAGCAGTAACTTCATCTATGGAAATGGCAAAAACCAAAGAACCATATTCTACTTTTAAAGGTTCACCAATGTCTAATGGAGAATTTCAGTTTAATATGTGGGGTGTTTCAGAAGATGATTTAAGTGGAAGGTGGGATTGGAAAGGTTTACGCAAAAAAGTAATGAAAAATGGAGTTAGAAATTCGTTATTAGTAGCACCAATGCCAACGGCTTCTACTTCCCAAATTCTTGGAAATAACGAGGCTTTTGAGCCTTATACTTCAAATATTTATACCCGAAGAGTCTTAAGTGGTGAATTTATTGTTGTGAATAAACATTTATTGGAAGATTTAGTTGAGCTTGATTTGTGGGATAACAATATGAAAGAGGAAATTATGCGAGCTAACGGATCTATTCAGCATATTGATGTTATACCACAAAACTTAAAAGATTTGTATAAAACGGTCTGGGAAATGAGTATGAAGGATATAATTGATATGTCTAGACAAAGAGGTTATTTTGTGGATCAATCTCAATCCCTGAATTTGTTTATGCAAGATGCAAACTATTCTAAACTAACATCAATGCATTTTTATGCTTGGAAATCGGGTTTAAAAACTGGAATGTATTATCTAAGAACTAAAAGTGCTGTAAATGCAATTCAATTTACAGTTTCTAAAACTAAAAAAGAGGAGGAAAAACCTTTAACTCCTGAAGAGTTAAAAGCGATGTTAATTGAATCTCAAAATAATCCTGATGAATGTGATATGTGTGGTTCTTAATAATAGAATAGCAAAAGGTGTTTGTTAATATCTTGTTGATAAATATTAGGATTTAAAAAATATGAAGATACATTTTTTTTATATTTGAAGAATTAATATTCGTTCGTAAGAACTATTTAGGATGCAGTTATTATAAAGAATAAATAGTCAACCCAATAGTTAGAGTCTCAATTTTATTGAGGCTCTTTTATTTTTTGGCTATCTTAAAAAAATAAACCCTCAATCTAAAAAAGATTGAGGGTTTTTATTTAAGAATAATCTTAACAACTATTTCTTAGTAGCATACAATTCTAATAAATCCATTGTAGCTTTTATTAAATCTTCAGTTTCTAATAAAATACTAAAGTATAAAGTTGTATTTTTAGGACTCGATTCCGTTGTTCTTGTACGTTCAACTTGTTTTTGAGCGTATCCTGAAACATCTGTCAACAATCCTTGCTTTTCTTTTATTATTTTTTCTATTTGATCAAAAGAACGAGAATCAAAAATTACTCTGATTTTATTAAATAAATGTTGAAGTTTTTGATCTATTTCTTTTAGTTCTTTTGCCTGATTAACTTTCAAGCCTTTGTGGTTATTGTTAATGTGTTTATGACTAACTTTTGAAATAAACGAAACAGATTGTGCGATATCTTGTAAATCACCAATCACATCAATATAGAATTTACTTGCACTTACAGATGAAGCATCTAAATTCTTAATAAAATAGAAAATATTGTTTTGTAAATCTTCAATTTCATCTTCTAGTTTTACAACTGCTTTTTTAGCTTTTTTAAGCGTTGGTAAATCTTGTTTGATTAAACCGTTAATTGTGTTTTCATTAATTTTACTAACACGTTTTAACACTTTAGAGATGTTATCAGCACTTTCTTCAATAACTCCTTTAACAGATTTGCTTTCAGATCGGTACAAGCTGTCTTCAGATTGAGCTTCTTTAGATTTTTTAATATGTTTTATTGAGTTTCTTACCAATAACAAGAATGCTAATAATAACAGAACAGCAATCATTGCAGATCCTCCTAAATAAATTAAATAAGCTGCGACTCCTGCTGCAATAAATGCACTTATGGCAGTGAAAAACCATCCACCAATTACATTTAAAACACCTGCAACTCTATAAACTGCGCTTTCACTTCCCCAGGCTCTATCAGCTAAAGAAGTACCCATTGCAACCATAAATGTTACATATGTTGTTGATAATGGTAATTTATATGATGTGGCTATAGAAATTAAAACCCCAGCAACCATAAGGTTAACTGCTGCACGAACCAAATCAAAAGCAGGTAATTCATGTGTTTTTCCTTGAGTTAATTGAATTACAGGTTTTTCAAACTGCTTCTCAATTCTTTTCTCAACTGATTTCGGAATAACTGCATTAAAATATCTTGAAAGTAAGATTGTTCCTCTTACTAAAACTCTTGATGTAAAAGTTGGTTGGAAACGTTCCTTAGTGTCTGTTTGACTTGATAAATCTAAAGAAGTTTTTACAACTCCTTTTGCTTTGGATGAAAACCATAAGGTTAATACCATTATCATTCCAGCTGCAAATAATAATAAGGTTGGTGTAGCTACTTTTTTACCTAACACATCCATAGCAAACTCAGTTGCAGGAACTCCTGATGCTGACCAAGCTTCAAATGATTGCCATGCAGCGATTGGAACACCAATAAAATTCACTAAATCATTTCCTGCAAATGCTAATGCCAATGCAAAAGTTCCAACTACAATAATAATTTTGTAAATATTAAATTTGAATGCATGAATTAAAATATATGATAATAATGACCAAACCATAAAACTTACTAAAACAATACTTAAAACATATTGTTCCAAAAATTTGTTGATAGTTAAGCCGCCAATAATATCCAAACTCTGTTTCGCTATATCAGCTCCTTTAATACCTTTCATTAATATGAAATATACCATAGCAGTTAATGCTACTCCTCCAAATAATGCACCTACCCATTTAGCTTTTCTTTCGAAATTAAATGAAAGTAATAATCTTGAGATATATTGGACAAATGCCCCAACAGAGAAGGCAACAACTACAGAAAGTAGAATTCCAAAAATAATTTGAGTTGCTTTTGAGGTGTTAATATAATTTGTTACTTCTGAAAAATCACCACCACCAGCTCCAATTTTTATTAAAGCAACAGCTACGGCTGCACCTAATAATTCAAAAACGATTGATACCGTAGTTGAGGTTGGCATTCCAAGTGTGTTAAAGAAATCAAGCAGTAAAATATCAGTTATCATAACCGCCATAAAAATAATCATGATATCACTAAACATAAACATGCTCGGATTAAAGATACCCTTACGAGCAACTTCCATCATTCCACTTGAGAAAATAGCTCCACATGCAATACCAATACTGGCAACTATCATAATAGTTCTAAATGACACCGCTTTTGATCCAATTGCTGAGTTCAAAAAGTTTACAGCATCATTACTAACTCCAACTACTAAATCCGCTACAGCTAGGATTGCAAGAGCTACAATCATTAATAAGTAAATATTATCCATTTTTTTGTTTTATATATTCTGTAAAAATAACAAGTTATATTATTTTATCTATTATTTTTTTAAAAATCTATTTGAAAACGCATTTGAAATGCATTGAATTGACCATCTCCAGAAAACTGAGTGTTGTTTTCTATATTAGATATAACATAATTTGCCATTATACGAGTAGCAGGATTTAAATGCCAGTTTATACCCGCAGAAATATTACTCATTTTGTCATTTTCCATTCCGTCAATTGCAGAATAACGCAAAGCTAATTCTAATGCGCCCATTCCATTTTCACCAAAATTATTTATTGGTTTTACACGATCGAATCCAACAACTGAGTTTTTATATTTTCTTTTTTCGCCAGTTAAAAAGTAACTTGTTTGAATGTAGTAACTATTAAAAGTTTCATCTTGAATAGTTGAATTAACATTTGCAATAGAATATTCTCCTTGAACAGAAAAAGAGTTAGCAACTAAAGCAGTTTCAAAGTTAAACAGGTTGATATTTTCAACACCGGTAACATTTGTTTTAATGTATTTATCTGAAATATGAACTTCAGGTCTTACAGAATATCCATATGTTTTATCTTCTTGAGGTTTTCTAAAGCTATGAGAAAGACCTAAATGTAAAAGAGTATTGTCATTTTTTACCGCTACACCAGCTAATCTTGAAGTTATAGCATAATCTCCATTTGCTTCAGGACTATCAGAAGTAACTTTGTTAGCTCCTCTAAACAAACCAACTTGCCATGACATTCTTTTATTTGCGTTTTCATTAAAAAACATAAAACCAGAATTTCTTTCAGGAATCATACTAATAGGAAGTCCTCTTTCCATATAAGTAATGTATTTACTACTAGTTAACGCCTCTAATCTAAAAGGTTCTTTAAAGTGACCAACTCTTAAATTTCCAACAACAGGTAATTTTTTAAGAGTAATATAGGCATCTTTTAATGCAACTTCTCCACCTGTAAAATCAAGTTGTAATTTAAAATCAACATTTTTGTAAATTGTACCTGAAGTAAATAAACGAGCACGTCTAAATTCATTTCCATTTTCTGAGGCTAAGGTGTAACCATTAGTTTCAGCTTCATCATTTAATGAGAAAAAACCGAAATCATACATAATACGACCTCCAAATTTCATCTTAATACTTTTATCAGCATTTTCAATTTTAAATCCATTATCCCATTTAGTGGTGAACGGATTTTCTTTTTTTTCTTGAGAATTTGCCAAAAAGAAAGTACATAAAGCTAAAGCTAAAATTGATTTTTTAATATCCATATTTATTAGTTTTTGTCGAAGCAAAGAACCAATTCTAATGTTAATTTAATGTTAACACTATGTTATTATTAAAACAAAGATAACTGAAAAAGGGCTACTTATATTGAAGTAGCCCAGGCATTTCAATTAATAGTTGACAAAAACTAATAGATTAATGAAATGAATTTTCCTTATGTCTAATTCAAAATTCGCATATAAGTTTCAATTCAATGTAATCACAATATTATTTAATTATTAATATTTTATCAGTTGTCAAAACAAGGAAATATATGTATGTTTACCGTTAAAATTTACTTGAATGATAAGGAAAATTGCTTTTATACTTTTTCTGTTTTTATTGGCTGTAATTTTATTCATTAATCCAAATTTTAAAATTATATCGGCAGGGATAGCTATATTATTATTTGGAATGATAATGTTAGAAGAAGGTTTTAAAGTTTTTACTAAAGGACCTCTTCAGAATTTGCTTAAAAAGGCCACCGATAAATTGTATAAAAGTATAGGTGTTGGAGCTTTGGTTACAGCTTTCATTCAATCCAGTTCTTTAGTTTCTGTAATTACTATTTCGTTTATAAGTGCGGGTTTAATTAGTTTGTCTGGTGGTTTAGGATTAATCTTTGGAGCTAATATAGGGACTACAGCAACGGCGTGGCTGGTAGCTGCATTCGGATTAAAAATTAAAATCTCTGCTCTTGCAATGCCAATGCTGGTTTTTGGAATTATTTTTTCATTTCAAAATAAAGTATCATTAAAAGGTGTTGGAAATATATTGGCAGGACTTGGATTCTTTTTTCTTGGGATCCATTATATGAAGGAGGGTTTTGATGTTTTTAAAGAGTTTATAGATTTAACTGAATTTGCAGTTTCAGGTTTTCTTGGGGTTATTATTTATGCTGGATTAGGAATAATTATTACAACAATTTTACAATCTAGCAGTGCAACATTAGCTTTAATTTTAACGGCTTTGGCTGCAGGTCAAATTGAATATGAAAATGCCTTAGCACTTGCAATTGGTGCGAATGTAGGTACAACTATTACGGCTATTTTAGGGTCATTAAAATCTAATGTGGCGGGTAGAAGATTGGCAGGAGCTCATTTAATTTTTAATTTGACTACTGGAGTTGTGGCTTTAATCTTGATATTTCCCTTAGCTGATCTTGTTGATTTTTTAAGCGAACTATTAAAAATTTCTGCAACAGATTATACGTTAAAATTGGCGATGTTTCATACCATTTTTAATACTTTGGGAGTTATAATAATGATTCCATTTATTAATAAAATGGAAACGATTCTTATTAGAATTTTTAAAGAAAGAGAAAGTATTGGAGTTGATGAACCAAAATATTTAAGTGAAGCAGTTTTGAAATTTCCTGGATCTGCTATTTCAGCGTTGATAAAAGAATCTAAGCATTTATATAAAAATGTAATTTTTGAAATAGTTTCTCATGGATTGAATATTCATAGAGAGGATATTATTTCAGATAAAAAAATAAAGAAAATTATAAAAAAATCTGTTGAAAAGATGGATGTTGATGTAGATGAAATTTACTATAAACGAGTAAAATCTATTTATGGAGAAATTATTCAATATGCAACCACTACACAAAATAATTTAGTGCTTAATAAAAAACAGCATAAAAAAATTACGGATATAAAAGTTGCAAACCGTAAAATGGTTGAGATTATTAAAAATATCAAGGAGTTAAATAAAAATGTGAATTTGTCATTTAGTTCAGAAAACGAATATTTGATAAAAGAGTACGATAAATTTAGAAGAAAATTAATAAAAGTTTTACGAGTAATTTATTTATTTAGAACCAAGGATGATGTTGAAATATATGCAGATAAATTATCTCAGCTTAAAAAGAATGCAAAAGATAATATTAGAAAAGGAAATAAATCTATTGATAAAATAATTCGTCAGGATTTAATTACACCTGAAATGGCTTCCTCATTGTTTAATGATTATTCTAATGTGAATGATGTCATTAAAAAAATGATTGAAGTCGCAGAATTATTATATGATGATAAAGATTCTTTATTTGATAACGGAACTCTCATAAAAGAAAAAAAAGCTGTTTAAAAAATTAATTATTTAAACAGCTTTTATTAGTTACTTTTTCTTTTTCTTATGCTTTAAAACTTCGGCATCAATATAAAAGATAATTTCTTCAGAAATATTTTTAATCAGATCACCTACACGCTCCAATTTTTTTACAACAACAAATAATAACAGGGCTTGTTTAATTATTGAATCGTCTTTTTTGATTTCTTTTTCGAGAACATCGAACGAATTTCGATTGGTTTTATCTAAAATTTTATCTTTTTTAAATACTTTACGTGCAATTTTAACATCTTTTTCTTCATATGCTATTGCAATGTTTTCAAGCATTGAAGTTATGGTTTCATGAAGAACATCAAAGCTAAGCGCTTTGAAAAGTGATTCAGGAATTTTATCTTCTTCATCTACTACATAATTGGCTATTTCATATGCAAGATCTCCTATTCTTTCAAGATCTAAATTTATTTTTCGCATTGCCATAATAAATCGTAAATCAGTGGCAACAGGATTATATAATGCCAAGAATTTTTCACAATCACGTTCAATTTTCAAATCCAACGCGTTTACTCTAGATTCTTTGTGAATAATTTCTTCTGCTAATTCACTGTCTTGATTTTTTAACGCTTCTGCTGATTTTTCTAATTGTGATTTACATAGATTAAGCATTTCGAGACCAGTTTGATACAAAAGGGCTCTTTGTTGTTCAGCATTTATTACCATAGTATTTATTTTTTATCCGAAACGACCAGTGATATAGTTCTCAGTCTGTTTTTTTTCTGGATTTGTGAAAATTGTTTTTGTTTTATTGTATTCAATTAGTTCTCCCATATAGAAAAAAGCGGTGTAATCACTTATTCTACTTGCTTGTTGCATATTATGAGTGACAATAATAATTGTGTATTTTTCTTTTAATTCAAAAATAAGTTCTTCAATTTTGGCCGTTGAAATTGGATCTAAAGCTGAAGTTGGCTCATCCATCAATATGATAGATGGTTCAACAGCTAAAGTTCTTGCTATACATAAACGCTGTTGTTGTCCTCCAGATAACGCTAAAGCAGATTTTTTAAGATCGTTTTTAACTTCATCCCAGAGGTCGGCTTGTTTTAAAGCTTTTTCAACGCGTTCGTTTATCAGTTTTTTATCTTTTATTCCTTGAATTTTTAACCCATAAGCTACGTTTTCGAAGATAGATTTAGGAAATGGATTTGGCTTTTGAAAAACCATTCCTATTTCTTTTCTAAGTTCTTCAACATTTACCTTTTTCTTATAAATGTTTTTACCATTAATTTTTATTTTTCCTTCCATTCTAAATCCTTCCACATAATCATTCATTCTATTGAATAATCTTAAGAAAGTTGATTTACCACATCCAGAAGGACCAATAAATGCAGTTACAGTATTTGGTTTAATATTCATTCCAATGCCTTTTATGGCCATAAAATCCTCATACCAAACCTTTACATTTTTAATTTCTATTTTTGAAGCGTTCGTTTCGGCTTCATTTTGTACGATATCTTTAACAATATGTTTTTCTTTTATTTTTTCCATTGTTATTTCCATTTCTTTTGCCATCTGTTTCTAAAATAAACGGCTATACCATTCATTATAAAGGTAATTAATAATAAAATTATAATTGCTGCCGCAGCATTTTCTATAAATCCATGTTGTGGACGTGAAATCCAGTTAAAAATTTGAATTGGTAATACTGAAAACTCGTCCATCGGATTTGTTGGAGCAAAAGGTACATATGCTAAAGCACCTACAACAATTAACGGCGCTGTTTCACCAACAGCTCTTGATAAGGCTAAAATTACACCTGTTAAAATACCACCGCCTGAAGCTGGTAATATCTGATTCCAAATTGTTTGCCATTTAGAAGCTCCTAAGGCATAAGAGGCATCTCTTATTGATTTTGGGACAGCTTTAATGGCTTCTCGTGTAGCAACTATAATAATTGGTAGTATTAATAATGATAATGTTAAGCTTCCAGCAAGCACACTTGCTCCTAGATCCATTATTCGTACAAATACTTCTAAACCTAATAATCCATATATAATAGAAGGTACACCTGCTAAGTTTGAGATGTTAATTTCTAAAATTGCTGACAATCTATTTTTTTTACCGTATTCTTCTAAATACACACCTGCGGCTACTCCTACTGGAAAAGCAATTAATGTAGTTAGTATTAATATCCAAACACTTCCCATTAAAGCAGTGTAAATTCCTGATTTTTCAGCTTTTCTGGAAGGTAAATCTGTTATAAATCCCCAGTCTATTCTTCCTATTCCATCAATTAATATATCACCTATAAATATGGCTAACAATACTAACCCGAATAGTGTACAGGCAATACCCCATATCTTAAAAAGCTGATCTTTTAATCTGTTTTTTTGAATGCTATTCATATTTTTCCTGGTATTTTTTTCTAATTCTATAACTCAATGTATTTAGCAAGAATGTAAATACAAATAAGGTAATACCGGCTGCAAAAATTGTTCTGTACTCTATGGAGCCGTGTTGAACATCACCTAAACTTACCTGAACAATATAGGCCGTAATAGTTTCAACTGGTACAGTTGGATCTATAGTTAACCTTGGTTGTTGACCGGCGGCTATAGCTACAATCATTGTTTCTCCAATAGCTCTTGAAATTGCTAGAATAATTGAAACAATTATTCCTGAAGAGGCAGCTGGAACTACAACCTTAAACGCTGTTTGTAATTTAGTTGCACCCATGCCGTAAGAAGCTTCTTTCAATTCTTTTGGAACAGCGTGTAAAGCATCTTCACTAATAGAAGAAATGAATGGAATTATCATTATTCCCATTACAATTCCAGCTGATAAAGAGTTAAATCCAGATAAATTTGGAATTATTTCTTGTAAGAAAGGAGTTACAACAATTAAAGCAAAAAAACCATAAACAACTGTTGGAATAGCTGCTAAAAGTTCTAATAAAGGCTTAATTGTTTTTCTGAATCCTTTTGGAGCATATTCACTTAAATATATGCTAATGGTTAACCCAACTGGCAGTGCAACAGCTATTGCAATAAAAGAAGTTAGTAAAGTTCCAGAAAGTAGTGGTAAAATACCATAATGCTTATCTGTAAATAATGGTGTCCATTGCGTATCAGTGAAAAAATCTAAAATTGAAACCTCCTTGAAAAATTGAACTGCTTCAATTGCTAATACCAATATTATACCAACTGTAACAGCAATTGTTATTAAGGCACTTGATAAAAGTGATTTTTCAATGATATATTCTTTTATTTTTCGCATAAAAGTTGTTTAAATAGGTAAATCAGGCACCTTTTTTTGATACCTGATTTACTTTATTAAAAAGTTTGTTTTATTTGTTGTTCTCAACAAATGTTTTGAAGTTTTCTTTTTGTTTTGCGTAGTTTTCTTTAGGTAAAGGAATGTATCCAACATCTGTAGATAATTCACCTGCGTTATCAATGTAAAAGTTTACAAATTCAACAACTTCTTTTGATTTTACAGAAGTACTATTTACATAAATAAATAGTGGTCTTGATAAAGGGCTGTATGTTCCATTACTTACTGTTTCAAGAGTTGGTTTTACAACTTCTTCACCGTTATTTACACCTATTAAAGTTAGCTTGTCTTTATTTTCAGAATAGTAAGCTAATCCAAAGAATCCTAAAGAATATTTATCACCAGCAATTCCCTGAACCAAAACATGGTCATCTTCACTCGCCGTAAAATCTCCTCTACTTGAACCACTTTTTCCTACAATTGCCTCAGTAAAATAATCATAAGTACCGGAAGCAACTCCAGGTCCGAATAAATGAATTTCTTTATCAGGCCATTCTGGTCTAATTTGATTCCACTTCATAATAACTCCTTGCGCTGATGGTTCCCAAATTTTCTTTAACTCTTCAACAGTAAAGTTATCTACCCAATCATTTTCTGGATTGACTAAAACGGCTAAACCATCATAAGCAACTTCTAGTTCTAAATAATTAATATTGTTTTCTGCACAAGCAGCTTTTTCTTTATCCTTAATTGGACGTGAGGCATTGGATAAATTTGTTTCACCTCTTGAGAATTTTTTAAACCCTCCACCAGTGCCCGAAACTCCAATTGTTACTTTAACTTTTGGTTGTACAGCTCTAAATTCTTCAGCAACTGCTTCTGTAACAGGGAAAACGGTACTGGATCCATCAACTTTAATAGTCCCTTCCATGGTACTTGAAACTTTTGAGGCAGCATTGTCTTTTTTCTCTTTCTTTTCTCCACAAGCTATTGCTACAATTGCAAGAGAGATTATTAGAATTGTTTTTTTCATTGTTAGTTTTTGTCTTTTAATTATGTTACAAATTAACATACCGTATGTGTTTTAGATGTAAATTAAAAATGAAGAAAAAGATATTAGACTGTTAACTCAATGTTAAGAAGTTGAGGCGAGTTTGTACGTTGAAAAATATATTTTTTTTAAAATCCAAATATTTTCTCTTATTCCTCATTGCTTTTAACATGTTTAAAATGAATTACTTGGGGTTGTTGTTGAAAAACTTAATGTAAAGATAATGTTAAGGGAACGTAAAAAAAAAGTAAAATTTATAACTTTGATTAAGGTTTTAGAAATAGTAATAATTAAAATATTTAGAGATATGAAAACATGGATAAGTATGGTAATATTGTTGTTAGGATTAACGGTATTTTCACAAGAACAAAGAGTGGATTTTGAAAAATTAAACAATGATTTCATAAAAGCAACTTATTATTTTGCGAATAATGATTCTATGATTGAAAGAGAAGGTTTTTTCAATAAAGAGGGTAAATTGGATAGTACTTGGGTTAGTTACGATATGGAAGGTAATAAAACTACTATTGCTATTTATAAAAATGGTAAAAAGGATGGAGTTTGGACTTATTTTAAAAAGGACAAACTAAGTTTGGTAACTTATAAGGATAATGAAATCACCAACGTTGAAGTAAAGACTTTGGTGGTTAATTGAAAAAATGTTTTTCCCCAAAAAAAAGGAGCTAACATTTGTTAACTCCTTTTTTTTAGTGTTTTTTCTATTGAAATAATTCTTCGTTTTTCCAAGTCCAGTTTGAAATGTCAACTTTATTTCCGGTGTTGTATGCATTGTTTAAGTCTGCATCAGTACCGTCAATTTGAACATTTGACAAAGCTCCGTTGTCTTTCATATCAATATTTGTATCATATCCTTCTAAGTATAAATTTGTTATTGTAGCTCCAGATTCTTTTTTGAATTGTAAAGCTTTACCTCCAACTGTAGAAATAGCTGTTACATTTATAAAGTTTGGATTGTTGTTTATTTTATCTCCCTCAAAAGCTGTTGAAAAACCACTTATTGTATGTGAAATATAAGTGTTAGTAATAGTTCCGTTCCAGCCTTCTGTCCAATCAACAGAATCATCTTCATTGTTTTCTAAATAAAGGTTTTCAACTGAAACCGTCCCTCCAAAAAATTCAACACCATCGTCAGAACCATTTATAACTGCAACATTCTTAATTGTAGTTCCAGAACCAACCGCGTAAAAAGAAACACCATTGTATTGGGATTCAGAGTTTATTTGTGCTCCCGTTCCTTTAATTACTAAATATTTGATGGATCCTGAATTATCTGTATTGTTAGTACCTCCATAAATAAACCCTCCAACTTCGGCTTCAGCATTTATACCAGCTGTGGTTGTTGCATTTCCACAAATTGTTAATCCGCCCCAATCTCCCGGATTTGCATTTGCAGATGACATTACAACAGGATTAGAATCAGTTCCGTTTATATTTATTTTCCCTCCTTTTAAAACGGCAATATATACATCAGTGCCTCCATTATCTACCTCAATTTGTGTTCCTGGAGGAATATTAAGTGTGATTCCTTCTGGTATAATAAAAGATCCTGTTAATTCATAATTTGTTGAATTGTTTAAAGTGAAGTTTTCTTCCAGAGTACCATTCATAATACCTGTTTTTAATTTCTCTACAACAGGTGTTGTTGATGGAATTATTGGGTCAACTTCATCATTGTTACAACTAACTAAAAACAATAACACAAAAATTGCCGTTATTCCTATAAACTTGTAGTTTGCTTTTTTCATTTTTTTTTGATTTAAATTTATTTTTAATATTTACACAAAGAACCTTTTATAATTAGACTTAGTCCTTAAGAAAATATTAAGCCTATATTATGAATTTGTTTGGTTTATTAAGAAATTGTTTCGCTGGTTATAAAAATAAAAAGCTGTTAATAACTTAGTCTCAACAGCTTCTCTAATGATGGTTTATTAGTTAGAAAATGTATTTTAAACCTAATTTAATATTTGCTCCTTTTTTGTATGAACTAATAATTTGGTTTGCTTCAATTTGAGTAGAAATATTTTTAACCTTTTGAGATTGATCAATTGTAGGGTTTAGTAGGTTTTTACCAGTTAGTTTTACTGAAAGGTTTTTATTTATTTTTTTGCTTAAAACTAAATCAATTGTAATAAATCCTTTTTCAATTATTTCATCGTTGTATAATATTGCATTGTTTGAAAAATCTTCAGGAGCTCCAAGAGCAAATATTTTATCGGAAGAATAATTCCCCGTGAGAGTTGCATTAAATGAATTTTCTTTTTTGTTTGAATAGCTCAATGCGGTGTTTAAAATAAATTCAGAAGCACCTTGTAAATCAGATGTAGTTTTGTTTTTATATTGAAATTCTTTCAATAAATCTTGATTGAACCACATTTTAGTTGCATTAAAATTAATGGATAATGAATTCAAATCAGATTTAATAATAGCCAATCGTGTTTCAAATTCAAATCCAAATACATCTGCTTTTTCTCCAGTATTATCAAAATAAAAATTTCCTGATGAACCTCTTGTTTGTGATAAATTAATAGGGTTTTCTATTTTTTTATAGAAGGAAGTAAATGAAATTAATTCTTTTGGTGAAGGAAATAATTCCCATTTGAAGTCAATATTATAATTTGTAGATTCCTTAAGATTTGGGTTTCCTTTTGTTACTCGACCTGTAGGGGAAACATATTCAAAGGGCGCAAGTTCTTTAAATTCAGGAAGTGTAATAGTTTTACTTCCTGCAAAACGGATAAAATTTGTGTTATTTAACTTATATTTTAAGTTTATACTTGGAAAAATGTTGTTGTAGTTGTTTGATAACGATCCAATTCTTCCAATATAATTTGAAACATCCCAATTAATAATTAGTTTATTGAATTCATATCTTAAGCCAATATTTCCTGAAAGTTTATCAAAGCCAAAATCTAAATTTGTAAAACCTGCATAAGAATTTAATTTGGCATCATATGTATCTGCTGCGCGTTCCCTTAAAACAATGGACCCATTATCAAAAAAATCATTGGTAAAGGCTACCGATAAATCATCGATTGATGAAACTTGAAATCCTTTTGCTCTAACTCCAATAAACAAAGAGTTAAATCTTCGTTCTTTTTGCCGAAAGTTAGTCCCAAAATTCAATTTAAGTGCGTTAGTGCTTTTTGAATTAATTGACAATTGATCTTTTAGAAAACCATTAATCTCGATGTCCTTAGTTTGTTGACTAGATTTTCTTTGTTGAAAATCACCTACATGAGCAAATTGAACAGTATTTTGGTTAAGAATGTTAACTTCGTTTCTAATTCGGTTGGGTTCTTGTGCAGTTACATAATTGTAACCGAAAGCCCAGTTTAATTTGTTTGAGTTTGAAAGTGTGTGATTACCTAACAATTGATGTACCATCATACGAGTTTGTTTCAAATTTTGATCACGCACAAAAGCACCATATTCTGCTGGGTCTTGATCAAAAACAAAACCATTTCCATTTCTACCTTGCTCATATAAATTGTCTAAAACTTTATTAACAAATAAGCTTGTATAATTAATTTTATGATCATCATTTAGATGATAAACCATATTTAATAAGCCCGTTGTATTTATGTTCGAACTATAGGTTTCGGCATCAGTAAAATAGTTGTCTAATACATTTGATCGATACTTTTTATATATTCCAATTTCATGAGTAGATGAATTGTCATGTGATCCAGTTAAGAAAATTGAAATATTTTTATCGAATAATTGAAATCTTTTACCACTTGAAAATTTTATTGCATAATTTAATGGAGTTTGTATTTTGCTAGTATTCCAGCTTTGCAAGGTAATTGCATCGGCTAATACAATTTTCTTTTTGTAAAATCCAAAGTCTAAATCATTAATGTTTTGTGTAGCTTTAAAATTATTGAAAACATTATTTTTAAAAAGATTGGTGTTTATTCCTGAGCTAATACCAAATGAAAATTTACCATTATTGTATTTTTTTGTTGTAATATCTACATTACCAGAGGCTTGATCTGAATATTTTTCAGAAGCATATGTTTTACTAATCCCTATATTTTCAATAATATTTGTTGAAAACAGATTTAAATCTATATTTTTCTTTTCAACATCATCAGAAGGAATAGGTAATCCATTCATGGTTGTTGTTAAATAACGGTCCCCTAATCCACGAATAAAAATATCTCCAGAACCTTCATTTTTTGTTACTCCCGATATTTTTGAAGTAGCCGAAGCTGCATTAGAAACACCTATTTTGGCTAATCTTTCCGCACCTATACTTTCTTTAATTACAGTAGCCTTTTTTTGTTGTGTTAAAAGAACGCTCTCAGATTCTTTTTTAGTTGAACCTGTAATTTGAATTTCATTTAAAGAAACACCTTTACTAGCATTTAAAGTTTTGTTTATAATGATAGTTTGATTTTCCTTTACTACTGTGTTTGGAATTTCAACTGTTTCATATCCAATAAAGCTAAATACCAATGTGTAGCTTCCAGGGTTAACTTTTAAGTTGTATCCTCCTTCAAATTCGGTAGTTGTACCAATATTTGTTCCTTTTATAAAAACGTTTGCAAATGGCAGTGGAGAATTGTTGACCTCCTTATCTAAAACAATTCCTTTGATAGTTCCTTTTGATTGGCTAAAGGATACGGTACTTAAAAATATTAATAGTACTAATAATTTATTCTTCATTATTTCTGTTTATTTCTTGATGCAAAGAAATGAGCATAATTTAAATGAAATGTTAACCAGCGGTTATTTAATTCTAATTCTAGAGTTAAAGAAATGTTAGTATTATTATGAAATAATTAAGTATAATGATTACTGTTCTATTGTGTTAGTTGACGATAAATTAGGGTCAAATTCAAGTGAAGACATTGTTTGATTGTAAATTGTTATGCAATTAGCTGTTACTTTTATGTTTTTGACCTCAATAGTTTTATATCCTAAAAAGGTGAAAATTAATGTATAGTTTCCTGGTTTGAGATTGAAAAAATAGTTTCCATTTAAATCACTAGTTGATGTTATAGATGTATTTTTAATTGCTATATCTGTAAAAGGAAGTGTTGAGGTCTGAGCCTCATTATCGCATATAATTCCTTTAATTTTTCCTGATTTATTAATTTCTGAAACTAAAGAATCGAACGTGTGAGTTTGACTAAATATAGAGCAACTTGAAAAGAATAAAATAGTAATTAATATAGCTTTCATTTTTCTGAATAATTAGATGTAGTAAAATAAAGCTACCAATGTTAATAAAGGGTTAAGGCAGTCTTAATGTTTAATAATTAAAAGGTTAAATATTAAGGTGTAAAACGGTTTATTGAATGTAAATTATTAAGTATATTGCAAAAAATTTTTTTACATGAAAATGAGTTGGAATAAATTGTTGTCTCTAAAAAGATTTGGTGATAACAATGAAAGACTTCGTAAAGATCAGGATGAAACTAGGTTAGGGTTTGAAGTAGATTATGATAGAATTATATTTTCAGATTCATTTAGAAGCTTACAAGATAAAACTCAGGTTGTTCCTCTTTCCAAAACAGATTTTGTTCATACCCGTTTAACACATAGTTTAGAAGTTAGTGTAGTTGCTCGTTCACTTGGTAGAGTTGTGGGGGAACAAGTGTTAGAAAAACATCCTGAATTAAATGAACAGGGTTATAAAATGAATGATTTTGGAGCTATAGTTGCAACAGCAGCATTAGCACATGATATTGGTAACCCTCCTTTTGGTCATAATGGAGAAAAAGCAATTGGAGAATATTTTGAAAATGGAAAAGGATTAAAATATAAAAGACAGTTAAGCTCGAAAGAATGGCAAGACTTAATTGATTTTGAAGGAAACGCTAACGGATTTAAAATATTAACCGAAAATAAGGAAGGTGCTAAAGGAGGTTTAAGATTATCCTATGCTACATTAGGAACCTTTATTAAGTATCCTAAAGAATCTTTACCTAAAAGGCCAACCAATGAAATAGCTGATAAAAAGTATGGCGTTTTTCAATCTGATGTTCCTTTTTTTAACGAATTAGCTGATGAGTTAGGGTTAATTTCTTCAGGGAAAGGTTCAGATATAGCTTATAAGAGACATCCTTTAGCTTATTTAGTGGAAGCTGCAGATGATATTTGCTATACAATTATAGATTTTGAAGATGGAATAAATTTAGGGTTAATTGAAGAAGAATTCGCCTTAGAATATCTTATAAAACTTGTAAAAGGGACTATTGATTCTAAAAAATATTATCAATTAAAATATAAAAAAGATCGTTTGAGTTATTTAAGAGCCTTAGCTATTGGTACTCTCATTAATGAAGCTGCAGCAGTATTTTTAGAAAATGAAACTGCAATACTCGAAGGAAAATATCCATATTCTTTATTAGAGAAATGTAAATATGAGGCTCAAATAAACGACATCATTAAAATTAGTATTGAAAAAGTTTACAGAAGTAGAGAAGTAATTGAGAAAGAGCTTGTAGGCTACACAATTATTTCAAAATTATTAGATGTTTTTTTAACAGCTATCAATAATAAACATGAAAATACTCTAACTAACTACGATAAATTAATATTACTATTACTTCCAGAAAGTTTAAAAGAGCCCAATCCAAATCAATATCTTAGAACGTTATCAATTTGTGGATATGTGGCTAGTTTAACCGATGGTTTTGCTTTACAATTATATAAAAAAATCAAAAACTAATTAATAAACTTAAGATTAATAACTACATTAAAATTCTAATGAAAAAAAAATTACCCTTAATTTTAGTGCTAGTCTCACTAGTTTTTATCACTTATTTAATTTCTGATAAAACAAAAGACTCAAAACAATCAAATGCTGACATAGCAAAGTTAAGAGAGCAACATGCCAATTATTTAAAGAACAGCCCTTTTAAAGAGTCGTTAAAACTATCAAAAAAAGAGAGGAAGGCCCATGGAATTCCACCGAACAAATATTTTGAAAGGCAGTGGGAACTTACAATGAACCCGGCAACAGGAAGACCAAATACAGAAAATTTATTTGAGTTGCAAGAATCCTTGCAAGCAAACAAAAATATAGCAAGTAAAGTTCCTGGATCAGCTGCTTGGAATAACTGGGAAGAAAGAGGGCCAAATAATGTAGGAGGAAGAACCAGAGCTATTATGTTTGATCCAAATGATGCAACCAATAAACGTGTTTTTGCCGGAGGGGTTAGTGGTGGTCTTTGGGTTAACAATGATATAACACTTCAATCTTCTGAATGGACTGAAGTAAATATCCCACAAAATTTAGCAATAAGCTGTATAACTTATGACCCGGTAAATACAAATGTTTTTTACTTAGGTACGGGAGAATCTTATGTAGCTGGAGATGTTAATGGAAATGGTCTATGGAAGTCTATAGATGGTGGTTTGAATTGGGAAAAAAGTTTTGGTGGAATTACTGGTGAAACAACATTTAAAACCAATATTAAAATTACTGTAAACTCACCAAGCTCTATTCAAGGAGAATATCAAGTAACTTCAGCTGCTTTTGGTCCTAAAGTAACTTCAATTGCAGGTGATTTAGTTTTAGCAAATGATGGTACAGATAATGCAGATGAAGGATGTAATTCCTTTACAAATGCCGATGCAATTTCGGGGAAAATAGCAGTTGTAAGAAGAGGGAGTTGTACTTTTGTAAGTAAGGTTAAAAATGCTGAAGAAGCTGGTGCAATAGCAGTTTTAGTGGTAAATAATGCTGTAGGTCCACCTATTAGTTTAGGAGGTGAAGATGATCTGATTAAAATCCCGTCTGTTATGATTTCAGAAGAGGAAGGGACTAAAATTATTGAACAAATAGGAGAAGGGGTAAATGTAACGTTAGATGCTTTAGATTCACCTTTTTCTGGATCTTTTGTTACTCCTGGAATTCAGCATATAAACGATGTTAAAGTTCGTGATTTAGGAGATGGTAAAACAGAGGTGTTAGTTGCTGTAGCAGGATCATATTATTCAAATTCTTCTCCATCATCTTTATTGGGAAGTGAGCAATATGGTTTATATAAATCTGTTGATGAAGGTGAAAGTTGGGCATCTGTTGAAATGCCATTAACAGAAAATGGGAATAGATTTTCTCCTAATGATATAGAAATTGATTCTGATAATACAATTTGGGTTTCCACTATTAATAGTGTATTATATAGAGATGGAGGAGGAACTGTTCTTGCTTCAACTGATGGTGAAAACTTTACAATTAAACATGAAATTGAAAAAGGAGATCGTACTCAAATTGCTGTTTCAAAATTAAACCCTGGTGTTGTATATGTTTTGGCTGAATTGAGTGATGAAGATACACCTATATATATGGCAAAATCAGTTAATGGTTTTGAAGATTTTAGTTCAATGAGTTTACCAAATGATATTGATAATGGGGTTCCTACTAATGACTTTACAAGAGGCCAGGCCTTTTACAACTTAATGATTGAAATTGATCCTTCAAATGATGAGATAGTGTATGCAGGAGGAATTGATTTGTTCAGAACTCAAAATGGAGGAGCTAATTGGAATCAGATTTCTAAATGGTCTAACAATAATAATTTGTCAACTCTAAGTGTATCATTAGTACATGCCGATCAACATATTTTGGTGTTTAATCCTTCAGACCCGAATCAAGGTGTTTTTGGAACTGATGGAGGAATTTATTTTGGTAATGATTTAGAAAATGCATCTTCGTCACTTTCTGCCATTTCTTCGAGAAATAATAATTACAATACACTTCAGTTTTATAAAGGAGCAATTGGGTCAGATAAAAATGCAGAAAAATTAATTGCTGGAGCTCAAGATAATGGTACTCACCTTATAAATAATGCGAATTCAGGAGTTAATTCTTCAAGCAGAGTATCAGGAGGTGATGGTGCTTACACATTTATAGATAAGGATAATGAGTATATGATTACATCTTATGTATACAATAATTATTATTATCACGATTATAATTCAGGGAACTATGTTTATGAAATTGACGGTAATGATGATGATGGTGATTTTATCAATCCTGCTGCATTAGATAGTGAGAATGATATTTTATATACAACAGGAAAAGATAAGATTTATAGACATACAATAGGCCCATCAACGGCTTCAAAATCTACCTTAACAAATACAATGCTTACTAGTTCTCCTACGGCTTTTAAACCTTCAAATTTTACAACAACAACGTTATTTGTTGGAACAGAAAATGGAAAGCTTTTTAAAATTGCGAATGCTAATTCAAGTAGTGCTATATGGACTGAAATCACAGGAGATCAATTTTATGGGAGTATATCATGTATAGAGCAAGGTCCAACGGAAGATGATATTATTGTAACATTCCATAATTATGGAATTAAAAATATATGCTATTCACAAGATGGTGGTGAATCATGGGAAATTAAAGAAGGGAATTTACCAGATATACCTGTAAAAGCAGTATTGATGAGTCCAATTAATTCTAACGAGGTTATTTTAGGTACAGATTTAGGAGTTTGGGCAACAACTAATTTTAATGATTCAGATCCAACATGGTTTCAAACCCAAAATGGAATGAAGGATGTACAGGTAACTAGTTTCGATTTAAGAAAATCTGACAACACTGTTTTAGCAACTACATACGGTAGAGGTATGTTTACGGCTAAATTTACAGTTGATGATTACAATGGTGATGATGATAATGATTCTGTAATAAATGGATTGGATTTATGTCCAGACACACCGACTGGTGAAGAAGTTGATAGTAATGGATGCTCAAATGGTCAGTTAGATGATGATGGAGATAATGTTCAAAATAGTGACGATTTGTGTAAAAATACTCCTGCAGGTGCTACTGTAACGGCTAATGGGTGTTTAATCTTATCTGAAGATAATTTTGAAGTTGAGGTTAAAGGGGAAACTTGTCCAGATAAGGATAATGGTCAAATTTTGATTACTTCCAAAGAAACTTATAACTTTGTTACTACAATTAATGAGGTTGAACATAATTTTACAAGTCAATTGACAGCCTCAGATTTAGAACCAGGTACCTATGATTTTTGTATTACTGTTGATGGAGAAGAATTTGAACAATGTTATACTGTTGAAATTATGGGAGGAGAGACAGTTTCAGCAAAATCTAGTGTAACAGCCAACAAGGCTTCTATTGAAATTTTAACTGGAACACCTCCTTTTAAAGTTTTTGTAAATGGAAATGAGGAATTTGAATCGATGGCACCTATTTTTAATCTTGATGTAAAACATGGAGATATTGTTGAAGTTAAAACAGCTGTTAATTGTGAAGGGGTATATTCAAAAGGAATAGAAACTTTGGAAGAGTTTAAGGTTTATCCAAATCCAACGAAAGGGTTGGTTCAAATAGCTTTGCCAATTGAAAAAAATGAAGTTGTGGTATCATTATTCAATAGTTCTTCTCAATTAATATCAGAAAAATCATATGCTGTAAAATATGGAAAAATACAGTTAGATTTAACAAGCAATCCAAATGGATTGTATATTGTAAAAATACATTTAGAAAAACCAGTAACCCTAAAAATAATAAAACAATAATAGAATGAAAAAATTAATATACACTTTAGTAATAAGTATCTTAGTATTATCATGTGGAGGAGGAGATAATCCACCACCACCAGTAAATAATGCACCAACAGTTCCAGGTTTATTGTATCCAACAAATAATTTGTTATGTATTGATAATTCTGTAGAATTTAAATGGAGCGCATCTACAGACCAAGATGGTGATGCGGTTAAATATCAGATTGAAGTAGCAAAAGATGCTCAGTTTACTCAAATAATTCATAACGTTATTTCTACATCAACTTCAAGAAGAATTTCGTTAGAAAAGGGGATAGCATACTATTGGAGAGCAAAAGCTCTTGATGCTGAAAATGCAGCTAGTAATTATTCTTCAACAAATCAATTTTATACTGAAGGAGAAGGAGTGACGAATCATTTACCATTTGCACCAGTGTTAGTAAGTCCTGAGTTAAATGCTATTGCTACAGAAGCAACAGTCAACTTACAGTGGACTGCGAATGATGTTGATACTAGTGATACTTTAACATTTGATGTTTATTTTGGAACTGCAAATCCACCAACTGAAAAGATTGCAGCTGATCATACATCAACTAATATTGATGTGAATTTATCTGCTACAACCATGTATTATTGGAAAATTGAAGTGAAAGATGGTCATGGAGGTCAAACCAATGGTCAAGTTTGGAATTTTACAACTGACTAACTAATAATTAAACTATCAAAAAAAAGAGACCAAGTAATTGGTCTCTTTTTTTATTTAAACGAAAGCTTAATGCATTCATTTTTTATTGGTTTTAATGACTAAAAGGTGTAAGAAAACCCTACTCCTAAAAGTTGTTTTATTTGAATTTTCGGACCTAATATATCAAGAGTTCCATCATTATTTATGTCTTCTTTGTGTTTTATATCATCATCAAATTTAATGTGAGAACCTACGTTAGCCGAAATATATTTGTTAATTGTTAAATCAAAATTAAGTTCCCAGTTTATATCAACATTACCATAATCATGTAAATAATCTGAATACAAAATAATTTTATTTCCCATTTTAATGTTTTCCATTACTTCTGTTTTCCATTCTCCAGTAATCAAAGTCCCGAATTCCATTTTTGTGTTTTCTCCTTCAGATATAAGATTACCTGCTTCGTCGTATACTGCTTTCATAACTCCATATGCACCTTCATTTGCAAGGTTTTGATTTAAAACAAAAGTTGTTTTATTAGTTATAGGAGATAGATATAGTTTTAAATTTACCTTTTTTGAAAAATATTCTGAGCCAACCCCAATAAACATATAAGCAGGTGCAAAAAACTTAGATATTGGTTTATCGGTATTTGGATATTTGTATCCGTTGGTTAATTGTGTTTTAAAATTAAACTTGGCTGAATTATACCAATTGGATTTTAAATTTTTTCGATATCCAAATGTAGAGTTTAATTCAAATAAATCTTCTGTTTTTCTAAGCTCACGTTTTTCTTCTTTATTTAATCCATAATTGCTTTTCAGTTCATTAGACCAAACTAAATGATTGTTTTTATAATTTCTTGATAGATGAATTTTTAATATACCAGATATAGAATTGTTACCACCCGCGCTCCAATTTACAAATGCATTTTGGGTGAAAATTAATTTCACATTATTAGCGTTAGTCCAATGGCTGATGGAATCTGGTTTGACAGCTAAAGAATCTGGTGATGATGTTGCTCGTAGAAATGTGGTTGATAAAAGAAGTGTGGAAATGAATAAAAACTGAAGTCTCATTGTATTATAAAATTTTGGGGCAAAAAATAAAACAACAAAGGAACGAAAAAATGTTTTTTAATTATAAATTCAATAAGAATTCTTTAATATTTTCCTTAGATAATTGAATAGTATTAAATAATTCTTGAACTTTTCCATGTTCAATAAAATTGTCTGGTATTCCTAATTGTTTTATTGATTTATTTTTAAAATTATTATTTGCAGCAAATTCTATGATTGCACTTCCAAATCCACCAATAATTGTGCCATTTTCAATCGTTACAATTTTTTCAAATTTTGTAAATATTTCTAGAAGTAAATCTGCATCTAAAGGTTTTACAAAACGCATATTGTAGTGCGCAATTTTGTTTTTTGGTAGCTCATCTTTTAGATCTATAATTACATTCCCAATTGGACCAATACTTAATACTGCAATTTCAGAGCCTGTCGATAGTTGTTTACCTTTTCCAATTTTAATTTGTTCAAAAGGTTGTTTCCAGTTTAAAATTGAACCTCTTCCTCTTGGGTATCTTATGGCTATTGGAAAATCAATTCCCAATTGAACTGTATACATTATATTGCGCAATTCAATTTCATTTAATGGTGCGAAAATTACCATATTAGGTATACAGCGTAAATATGCAATATCAAAAACACCATGATGTGTTGCTCCATCTTCACCAACAATACCTGCTCTATCAATGCAAAATACTACAGGTAGGTTTTGTAAAGCCACATCATGAATTATTTGATCATAAGCTCGTTGTAAAAAGGTGGAATAAACGTTGCAAAAAGGAATTAATCCTTGACTAGCCATTCCAGCGGCTAAAGTAACGGCATGTTGTTCTGCAATTCCAACGTCAAAAGCTCTTTCTGGAATTTCTTCAATCATTAATTTTAACGAACAACCTGTTGGCATTGCGGGTGTAATTCCAACTATTTTTTCGTTTTGTTTTGCTAACTCAACTATGGTTTCTCCAAAAACATCTTGAAATTTAGGAGGTAGTAACTCATCATATGAAGTAATCCTTTCACCTGTTTTTTTATTGAATTTACCGGGAGCATGATAAGTTACCTGATCCTTTTCTGCTTGGTCTAACCCTTTTCCCTTGGTGGTAATAATGTGTAAAAATTTTGGACCTGAAATTGATTTTAATCGCTCTAATTCTGCAATAACTACCTCAATATTATGTCCGTCAATTGGTCCAGAATAATTAAAATTTAAGGCTTCAATTATATTGTTTTTTCTTACTTTTTTACCTGCTTTTACATTGGTGAAATAATTTTTTAATGCTCCAACACTGGGATCAATTCCCATGGTATTGTCGTTTAAAATAATTAATAGATTAGCATCTGTTACACCAGCATGATTCAAGCCTTCAAATGCCATACCACTTGCAATTGAAGCGTCACCAATAACAGCAATATGTTGTTTTTTAAAATCTCCTTTAATTTTTGAAGCAATAGCCATTCCTAAAGCAGCGGAAATGGAAGTTGATGAGTGCCCGGTTCCAAAAGCATCATATTTACTTTCGGATCTATTTGGGAAACCGGCAATTCCTCCAAGCTGTCTGTTTGTATGAAAATTATCTCTTCTTTCGGTTAAAATTTTATGTCCGTAAGCTTGATGACCAACATCCCAAATTAATAGATCATTAGGTGTGTCAAAAACATAATGAAGCGCAATTGTTAATTCAACAACACCTAAACTTGCTCCTAAATGCCCTTCTTTTGTTGAAACAACATCAATAATATAATCTCTTAATTCTTGCGCAATTTGTATAAGTTCATTTAGGTTTAACTTACGTAAATCAGTTGGGTTATTTATATGTTGTAACAAAGTTGATTTCATCGCTTACAAAACTACAATATTTAAATTGTACCTTGAATTAAAAAAAATTACTTTTGAGGTATGATGAATCCTATTGATGATAATTATTTTATGAAACGCGCTTTGCAGGAAGCAGAATTGGCATTTGATAAAAATGAAGTTCCGGTTGGAGCTGTAATTGTAATGAATAATCAAATTATCGCCCGTGCACATAATTTAACTGAAACTTTGAATGATGTTACTGCTCATGCAGAAATGCAAGCCTTTACAGCTGCGGCTGATTTTTTAGGTGGAAAATATTTAAAGGAATGTACCTTATATGTTACCTTGGAACCTTGCCAAATGTGTGCTGGTGCAAGTTACTGGACTCAAATAGGAAAAATTGTATTTGGTGCTTCAGAAGAAAAGAGAGGTTTTTTAACTCTTAAAACAAAATTACATCCTAAAACAGTCGTATTAGGAGGTGTTTTAGAAGAAGAGTGCAGTACTATTCTAAAACGGTTTTTTATTGAAAAACGGAATTTAAACTAACTGTTATTCTCTTTTTTATTATGTTCTTCAAGATCTTTTCTGAAGTTATCAAATTTAAAATTACTCAAATCTTTCCCTTTATATCTGTGGTATATAAATAATGGCATTAATACAAAGGCTACAATTAAAACACTTATTCCAATAATAATTTCACCGTTTGAATCTCCATTACTTTTAATGTAAAAGCCATAGGTTAACAAACCTAATACAATCAACAAAATGGCACTTATTATATATTTCATAAATAGATTCTATAATTTAACGTGGTAAAATTACAAAATGTAATATATTTATTTGTTTTAAATATAGAATATGTTCAGATTTTCAATAGTAATTTTAGTTTTATGTTTTATGAGTTGTAATACTAAAAAAGAGCAATTAAAGTTAAAAAAAGATAAAGTCGTTATTGCGCATAGAGGAGCATCAGGATATTTGCCTGAGCATACATTAGAGTCAAAGGTAATGGCTTATGCAATGGATGCTGATTTTATAGAACAAGATATAGTTTTAAGCCAAGATAATGTTCCAATAGTTATTCATGATATCCATTTAGAGGCAGTGACCGATGTCGCTTTAAAATTTCCAAATAGAAAAAGGAAAGATGGGAGTTTTTATGTAATTGATTTTACCTTTAATGAATTAAAAACCTTGAATGTATTTGAAAGAATTAATCCCGAAGATAATAATCCTGTATATGCTACGCGGTTTCCAATTAATAAGTCAAGGTTCCAGCTGCATTCTCTTCAAGAGGAAATTGAACTTATTCAAGGATTGAATAAAAGTACCGGTAAAAATATTGGAATTTATCCTGAAATTAAAGAGCCTTCATTTCATAAAAAAGAAGGAAAAGATATTTCAAAAATAGTTTTAAAGGTTTTAGATGATTATGGCTATCGTACTAAAATGGATAAGTGTATTTTACAGTGTTTTGATTCATTTGAACTGAAAAGAGTAAGAGATGAATTAAAAAGTGAGCTGTTTTTATTACAGCTTATTGAGTTTCCAGAAGACGAGGAACAGCTAAAGGAATATGCGAAGTATGCTGATGGAATTGGCCCTTGGTACTATCAAATTATTATGGGTAAAGATAAAAATGGTCATTGGCAATTATCTGATTTGGTTGAAGATGCCCATAATTTAAAATTAGAAGTACATGCTTATACTTTTAGAACGGATAAATTGGGTGAATTCAAATCCTTTGAAAATTTACTTGATGTAGCATTAAATAAAGCAAATGTTGATGGTGTTATTACTGATTTTCCCGATAAAGTGGTTGACTTTATCAATAAAAACTAAGCAGTAACATGAATTAATTTTCTTCTGTAGGCCGTTAGTAAACGAGATTTTGAAATAAACCCATAATATTTACCATCTTTAATTACTGGTAAATTCCAGGCAACTGTAGTTTTAAATTTATTCATAATTTGCTCCATGCTATCATTGTCATAATTAATAATATTTGGGGCGCTTATCATTAAACTAGCAACAGTTACCTTTTCATATAAAGTAATATCAAACATGATGTTTCTAATATTATCTAAAGTAATTACGCCTAAAAATTCATTTTCTTTACTAACAACTGGGAAATGATTTCTAGAAGATTTTGTGACGGCATTTTTTAGGATATATCCTAATTTCATCTCAGGAGTAAGAACCACAAAATTAGTTTCAATTACCTTATCAATATCTAATAACATCAACACATTTTTGTCTTTGTCATGAGTCATTAATTGACCTTTTTTAGCTAATTCAGCAGCATAAATATTATGTGGAATATATCTTTTTGTTATGATAAATGAAATTGATGAAACAATCATTAAAGGAACAAATAATTCATAACCTCCCGTAATTTCTGCAATTAAAAATATAGCTGTTAATGGAGCTTGTAAAATTCCAGCCATTAAACCGGCCATACCAACCATGGCAAAATTAGTAGATGATAATTGATGGTTAACTAAGTTGCTGAAATTTATAATCATTGCAAAAACATACCCAGTAATACTACCAGTAAATAAAGTAGGAGCAAAAACACCACCAATTCCTCCGGCTCCAAATGTAAATGATGTTGCTACAATTTTAAATAGTATTAACCCAACCAATAATCCAATTATAATCCAAGTATCTTCTGCTACAAAATGAAAAATATTATTAGTCACAACTTCACTAATATTGCCTCTTAAAACATTATTAATGGTTTTAAATCCTTCACCAAATAACGGAGGAACAAAATATACAATTACCCCTAAAAGAATTCCACCAATTAATAAACGCTTGTAGGGGCTTTCAAATTTTTTAAAGAACTTCCCAATGCTGAAATATACTTTACTAAAATAAATGGATACTGTAGCTGAAATAACACCAAGTAAAACATAAAACATTACGTCATACAATTCAAATTTATCTTGAATATTAAAGTGAAGCAATACATCATCTCCAAAGAAGAAATACGAAGTTAAAACCGCCGTAATAGATGCAAGTAGTAACGGAATCATTGAAGCTAAAGTTAACTCCAAACTAAATATCTCTACTGCAAATACTATAGCTGCTATTGGAGCTTTAAATATTGAAGACATTGCACCAGCTGCTGCTGCTCCAATTAATAATGTTCTTGTAGTTTGATTTAAATGAAAAATTCGTGCAAAATTTGAACCCAATGCAGCTCCCGTTGCTACAGTTGGTCCTTCAAGTCCAACAGACCCACCAAAACCAACAGTTAATGGTGCTGTTAATATAGATGACCACATTTGATGCCTAGACATGACTCCCTTTTGTTTTGAAATAGCATAAAGGGTAGAAGGTATTCCATGACCTACTTTTTTCTTAATCACAAATTTCATTACAAGTAAAACAATAAGTAAACCTATAATTGGAAAAATAAAATAAAAAGCATGATGAATATCTTTAATGAATTCACCTTCAAGTGCATGTTGAATAAAATGCGTAAGATTTTTTAGAGTTACAGCTCCAAGACCAGCTAATAAACCAATAATTGCACTAGCAATATTTGTAAATTGTTTGTTAGAGATATGTTGATATCTCCATTTAAGAAATTTTAAAAACAGATTTTTTGAAGTTGTTGACATTTTTGCTTAAAAGGAATTGCAAAATTATCAAAAATTAGTTGTTAAGCTGCTTGTTTTGGACATTTTTTACAATAACTCTTTCCTTTTTTCTTGTATTTTTTACAGCATTTGTCTTTTGTTCCACAGTCTGAATCACAACCACCTTCTGCATAGCAATCAAATTCATAGTTAAAAATATCCGCAGATTTCAATTCTGTCATTTCTGTTATTTAGAATGATTTTAAACAAAGGTACAAATACTTTGAATATCAGCATAAAAAATTCTAAATAATTTTATTTCATTCTATATTATTAATCGAACTCCACCAAGTTCTTCAATTTTATATGGAAATTTATCACTTGGTGATCCTATAAACATAAAATTTATTGGAATATTCCATTTTTCAGAAAGCTCTTTAATTAGTTTAGGGCTGAACTTACCTTCAATAATTAAAAAGTCGATTGCTATTTCGGGATATTCTCTTCCTAAAAAATCTATTTCAAGTGCTAAATTTTCAGGAGGTTTTTGACCTTTTTCTAAAGCTAAAACAATTTTAATTTTTTTAGTATGCTCATTCTTTAAAATGTAGAGCATTACTTTATTTAGGGTTGAAATTTTATCTCCTTTTGTAAAAAAAACAAATTCCTGAGAATTAATTTTATCAATTGTGTTTAATATTTTTTTATCTGTTTTTAAAACAATGTTACGCACGGGGTCAAAAATGGAATGGATGGTATTTAATAATAATTTTAGCAATACCGTTCTGTTTAACATTATAGAAACAAAGATTATTGAAGGAATAAAGTAATCTAAAAATACTGTTAAGTTACTTGGTAAATCACCTTTTGTTTCCATGGTAATATTACCTAGTAAGGCAATAATTACTGCCCCAATTGCTATTAGAATTGAAATCCAAGATGCCTTTTCAGGTCTTGGCAGTTTATTTCTCCTTACTTTTAATAAAATATTACCAAAACCAAAAAGAGCCATAACCGATAGGAATGAAATGGTATAAACACCAGCCAATAATTTTACATTTCCATTGGTAATTAATAATACAGATACTGATAAAATGAAAAACATTATTATGATTCTGTAAGAACTGCCTTTCTTGTTTTTCTTCAAGAAAAATTGAGGCATAATTCTATCTAAAGTCATTCGTTCAAGAAGACCTGTAACTCCTACAAAACTTGTTAAAACAGCACCACTTAATACTAAAAAAGCATCAATTGCAATTAAAGTTGCTACCCAAGTTCCTCCAACGTGATTTCCCATTTCAATTAATAATGTGTTTTGAAAATCATCACTCTGCAACATTGGAATAGCAAATAGGGCAAGCGCGAAAATGGCCATTAATGGATTTATAACACTAACAATTCCCCACATATTTCTTAATGTTTTTGGAAAAACACCTGGGCTTTGTTCTTCAACAAAATTCGCTGAACTTTCAAAACCAGAAACACCTAGCATTGATGCTGCAAAACCTAAAAATATAGCATTCGATATGCTTCCTCCTTGAATTGGAGAGTTCCAGTTTTCAAAAAACAATCCAACACCATTTTGAGATAAATAGAAAATAATAAATGTACTTAGAATTACTAAAGATCCTAAATGAAATAGAAAAATTCCAATTGCCACTTTTGCTGATTCTGTGATTCCACCAATTGTTAAAAGTGCAAAAAAAGCTAAAAGTATAATTGTAGAAATTATTATTGGCATTGAAGGAATTAAGTGGTGTAGATAATGAATAGCTTCATTTCCTGAGATCACTGCAGTTGCCATATAAGAAAGTAGTGTTAATGTTGCAGCAAAGGAAGCCATTCCCTTACTGGTTGTATTTAATAAAGCATTGTAGGCTCCTCCATTTAATGGTAAAGCACCAACCACTTCGCCATAAATCTTCCTAAATAGGAATAAAACAATTGAGACAATTAATAAAGTAATCCAAGCATATTGTCCGGCAAAAGCAATTGCTAAAGCCGATACATATAATACTGAAGAACTGATGTCGTTACCACAAATAGCTGTGGCCGCTAATTCGTTTAGTTTTTTATGGACTTTTTTAGTTTCCATTGTGTAAAATGTATTAAGTATGAAGCAAAAAAAAACCTTGATTGTTTTATCAAGGTTTTTTTTGTTTTTTATAAATCTAGTTTTAGATTTAGTTCTTTTAGTTGAGTTTCATCAATATTTGATGGGGCGTCAATCATAACGTCTCGTCCGCTATTATTTTTTGGGAATGCAATAAAGTCTCGTATTGTTTCTTGTCCACCTAATATGGCAACCAATCTATCCAGTCCAAATGCTAAACCACCGTGTGGAGGAGCACCGTATTCAAAGGCATTCATTAAAAATCCAAATTGTTCTTTTGCTTCTTCAGGAGTAAATCCTAAATGATCAAACATTAAAGCTTGTGTTTCTTTGTCGTGAATTCTAATAGAACCACCACCAATTTCGTTTCCGTTCAATACTAAATCGTAAGCATTTGCTCTTACTTTACCAGGATCTGTATCCAATAAAGCCATATCTTCTGGTTTTGGTGAAGTAAACGGATGATGCATTGCGTGGTAACGCTTAGTATCTTCATCCCATTCTAATAAAGGGAAATCAACTACCCATAATGGCGCAAACTCATCAGCTTTTCTTAAACCTAATTGTTCCGCTAATTCCATACGTAAAGCACTTAATTGTGTTCTTACTTTATCCGTTTCACCAGATAAAACACAAATTAAATCCCCTGGTTTTGCACCAGTTGCTTCAGCCCATTTTGCTAAATCTTCTTGATCGTAAAATTTATCTACTGACGATTTAAATGATCCATCTTCATTACATCTAGCGTAAACCATTCCTAAAGCACCAACTTGAGGACGTTTCACCCATTTAATTAAATTATCAATTTGTTTTCTTGTGTAGTTATTTCCACTAGGAACAGCAATACCAACAACCAATTCAGCATTGTTAAAAACGCCAAATTCTTTATGTTGAGCAACTTCATTTAATTCGCCAAACTCCATTCCAAATCTAATATCTGGTTTGTCGTTTCCGTATTTTTTCATTGCCTCATCATAAGTCATTCTTGGGAAGTCTTCAACATCAACTCCCTTAATTTCTTTTAATAAGTGACGAGTTAAACCTTCAAATCTGTTCAAGATGTCTTCTTGTTCAACAAATGCCATTTCACAGTCAATTTGAGTAAACTCAGGTTGTCTGTCGGCACGTAAATCTTCATCTCTAAAGCATTTTACAATCTGAAAATATTTATCCATTCCACCAACCATAAGCAATTGCTTAAATGTTTGAGGCGATTGAGGTAAAGCGTAAAACTGACCTTCATTCATTCTACTTGGTACCACAAAATCACGGGCACCTTCAGGAGTAGATTTAATTAATACAGGAGTTTCAACTTCAATAAAATCTTTGTCAGAAAGGTATTTTCTAACTTCAATAGCAACTTTATGTCTAAATATTAAATTGTCCTTAACTGGGTTTCTTCTTATATCTAGATAACGATATTTCATTCTAAGTTCATCACCACCATCAGTTTCATCTTCAATAGTAAAAGGAGGTGTAATAGATTCATTTAAAATATCAAGTTCTTTCACCAATATTTCAACCTCACCAGTAGGTATGTTATCATTTTTGGAAATACGCTCAATAACTTCACCTTTAATCTGAATCACAAATTCACGACCTAAAGTTTTAGCTTTCTCCATCATTTCTTTAGGAGTACGTTCTTCATCAAATATAAGTTGCGTAATACCATAACGATCACGTAAATCAACCCACATCATAAATCCTTTATCACGTGTTTTTTGCACCCAACCTGCCAAAGTAACTTCCTGGCCAACATTTGTTAATCGTAATTCTCCGTTAGAATGTGTTCTATACATTGTTCAATTTTTTAAGAATGTGCAAATTTAATCATTTCAACAATAGATTGTACAGTTATGTATAATTTTTTGGGTGTTCCATTTATTTTCATAAATGTCAGGCTTTACGCACTCGCTTTTTTATGCCTAAAAAGGCAAAAAAAGAGCTCAAACAATTGCTGCAATCCTTAACACAAAATAAATGACAATCAAATAATTAGTAGTAATGAAGAAGGGTATCTAAAACCATCAGTATCAATTGAAACCTTCATCTAGGTATTTATTTGTAGCTTTGTCAGCTTTGAATTAGGTTAACAACTATTATAATTTTGAAATTTAACCGTATATGAGCTATAAGCATATTGGAATTGAGATTAAAGAGAATGCTCTAAAATATCAGCAAAAAAATGCCATTTATTATAAGGAAAATAAGACAAATATTTGGGTAGGAATTACTTGGGCTAATTTTGTAAACCAAATAGAGAACCTGTCTAAATCCTTACTTCAGTGCGGAGTTCAACGTCAACAGAACATAGCTATTTTTGCACAAAATATGCCAGAATGGATGATTGCAGATTTCGCAATTATGGGTTTAAGAGCTGTTACGGTTCCTTTGTATGCTACAAATTCAAAAAAAGAAGTTGAATATATTGTAAATGATGCTGAGGTTGAAATTATTTTTGTTGGAGACCAGGAAGAATATGATAAAGCTTTAGAAATTTCAAAAACTAGCAAGTATTTAAAATTAATAATTGCTTTAACTAAAGATGTTGTTTTAAATAACAAAGACAATTCAGTTTATTTAGCAGATTTTGTAAAAGATAGTTTTGAAGAATCAATTGAAAATGAATTCGACAAAAGACAAGCAGAATTAGATTTAGCCGATTTAGCAAGTATCATTTATACTTCAGGAACAACAGGTGAGCCAAAAGGAGTGATGTTAGATCATAATAATTTTGCCGCATCTCTTGCCGCTCACGATTTTGAGCTAAATGTTTCAGATAAGGATTCTTCGTTGAGCTTTTTACCCTTGAGCCATATTTATGAACGTAGTTGGGTATTTTTCTGTTTGCATAGAGGAATAGAGGTTTATTTTAATCAGGATCCTAAAAAAATTGCAGAGGTTTTAAAAGAGGTAAAACCAACAGTAATGTGTACAGTTCCTCGTATTTTTGAAAAAATTTTCTCAGCAATTCAAGACAAAAGAAAAGAAGCTTCTCCTACTAAAATGAAATTAGCAAGTTGGGCATTAGGTATTGGTAATAATTATTATAATAAGCATAAACGTATTGATAAAAAAGTACCACTAGCTTTAAAATTGAAATACAAAATAGCAGATAAATTAGTTTTAAGTAAATTACGTGAACTATTTGGTGGTCGCATAAAGTTTATGCCTTGTGGGGGTGCGCCTTTAGCATCAGATACGATTTCGTTTTTTCATTCATTTGGACTAAATATTAAATGTGGTTATGGATTAACTGAAACAACAGCAACAGTTTCTTTATTTGGAGATACACAATTTGAATTTAATTCTGCTGGAAAAGCTATTGAAGGTTCTCAAATTATAATTGGTGATAATAACGAAATTTTAGTAAAAGGGCCTGGTGTTATGAAGGGTTACTATAAAAAACCTGAAGAAACGGCTAAAGTATTTAAAGATGGTTGGTTTTGTACTGGTGATGCTGGTAAAATAGACGAAAAAGGCAACCTAATTATTACCGACAGAATTAAAGATTTAATGAAAACTTCTGGTGGAAAATA